>JABAOH010009992.1_pt1 | contig 28425 bp, 29 predicted proteins | sample 7062181 | NCBI WGS metagenome assembly JABAOH01 (sample SAMN14538630, study PRJNA623070) | marine sediment metagenome | biome: marine biome [ENVO:00000428]; feature: marine pelagic biome [ENVO:01000023]; material: deep marine sediment [ENVO:00002113]; isolation source: pool of 5 deep marine...
TCACAGACCTAAACCCTCAAATTGGGTGAGCAGTGTTTTACTCAATGAGTAACCGCATGCTTAGCCCAGATTCTGCACGTGCCCTCTATGGAAACCATGCAGGCGCCCTTTGGGGCAGAGGGCTTGCAAGCCTTCATGAAAAGAGGACACTCCGGAGGGTTTATCTTTCCAATCATAACCAGATGACAGAGGCAGCCGGGCAACAAGTCTCGAGAAGGCTCTATCTTCACATCATATCTCTCTCTAGCATCATTAAGCCGAAATTCTTCCTTCAGCGCCAGCGCCGACGAAGGTAGCCTTCCCAGCCCCCTCCAGCGGCCGCCCACAACGCTGAACACGCTCTTGATGACTTGCTGAGCCTTGACATTGCCCTCCCACATCACCGCACGCTCATACTCATTCTCCAGCCTAGCCTCCCCATCTCTCAATTGCCTCAAAAGCATCGAGATTGCGAAGAGAACATCCAGCGGCTCGAACCCCGCCACCACCGTCGGCATATGATACGCCTCAGGAAACATCTCGTAGGGCTTCATCCCAATTATAGTTGAGACATGACCAGGCGCAATAAAGCCATCTATCTGCAGATCGCCGACGCCGAGGAGCAACTCCATGGCTGGCGGTATCAACCTGTGACAAACCAGAAAGCGAAGGTTCTCTGGGGGTTTGTTAAGAACTTCAACCGCGGTGGCGGGTGCCGTCGTCTCAAACCCGATGGCAAGAAAGACGAAATCTTTGTCAGGCTCTTTCTCCGCCATGCTCACAGCGTCCCTTACGCTGTAAACCACCCGCACATCTCCACCCGACGCCTTCGCCTCCTGAAGCGAGCTCTTTGATGCAGGGACACGAATCACATCACCATACGTCGCAACGGTCACACCGTCGAGCGCCAAAGCAATCGCCTCATCAAGTTCAGCGGCAGGAAGAATACAGACGGGACAGCCCGGTCCCGCGATCACCTTCACCGTTTCGGGCAGCAGCGCCCGCAAGCCATAGTGAGTGATGGTCCACTCATGAGTCCCGCATACATGGCAGAACTTAACATCGTATGGAGGAGCCAGCTCCTTAATCTGAGCCGCGATCTTCTTTGTTAACGCGGGGTCTCTGAATCTCCCTTGCTCTTTCATTAGCATTAACGACCGTTATCAACAACCAGCTTAATGCTCTTTATCAGGCACTCTCTCCCGCCAATGATATCAACTGTATCATTGCATTTTGGGCACTGGAGTGTTGGAAGGGGAATATGATACATCGGGTCGTCTTTGTAATTGAAGTTTCCCTCATAGCCGCAGCTTCCGCATTTTACAACACCATCTTTCGTCTCTATGAAGAGCTTCGAGTTCTCCATCATCGTTCCTTCAGTGAGAACTTTGTATGAAAACCTAACCTGTTCAGGACCAAGAAACGTGAGTTTTCCGATGACAAGATGGACCTCCGAAACTTCCTTCGCGTTGCGCTTTCTGGCCTCACGAAGAACATTCTCAACGATTTGAGTGGTCATTGAAAACTCATGCAATCCTCAACAACTCATAAAAACAGCGGCTATAATCGGAGCGCTTCAATAACCTTCTTTACTCCGTCGCCGCTTCTGCAGTTTGTCACAGCAACCGCTGCCGTCGGACTTATCCTCTTGACATCCTCTTCCAGCTTCGTCACGTCAACATCCATTGCCGCAGCCAAGTCCTTCTTGTTTATCACCACAACATCAGCATCCATGAAGATAAACGGATGTTTAATGACCATGTAAGGCCCCTCGGTGACACTCACCACCACTACACGCCGATCGGCGCCCAACGGAAACTCAGCAGGACAGATGAGATTACCAACATTCTCGATGAACAGCAGGTCAATCTCGGCTAGGTTGATCCGTTCAAGGGCTTTTCCAACAAGATTGGCATCCAGATGGCACTCTTTCCCAGTCGTTATCGGAACCGCCTCCGCCCCATGCCGCTCAATTCGCTCCGCGTCGATGGTAGTTGTCAGATCTCCCTTGAAAGCCGCTATCCTATACTTTCCGATCAAGGCTTGAACCATCTTCTCTATAAGCGAGGTCTTTCCCGACCCTGTCGCACCCATCACATCGATTGCCCGTACATCATATTTCTCCAGAAGCTGCCTATTCTTCTCCGCAAGCTTTCTGTTTGCCTCCAGGATGTCTGCCTCGAGTTCAATGTCGAAGACCTCTCCCTCCTCAGCCTCAACAATCTTCTTCAAATGCCCCACCATAAATCTCATTCATACTTGAGAATCTCTTCCCACATTCTGAGAGTCTCTTCCGCAGCCTTTCGGTCAATAACCTGAATCGCGTATCCAGCGTGAACCAAGACATACTCGCCAACCTTCGCATCCACAAGCATAACATTCACTTCTCGAAGAACACCCTCACCAAAATCAACCTTGGCGGTGTTTCCTTCAATCTCTAGCACTTCTGCTGGAATCGCTAGACACATCTCAATCATCTACTGCATGATTACGCGAAATAAATCCATTTCGCATTATGGAAAGATCACTCCGCAAAACCCTTCATAAGGCTTCAAATCGCCAACCCAATCTTTCTGGTTAACTGGCAAACTGTACGCGGGATTTCTAGGCTTACATATAATCTCTCTTATCTGCATGGCTCCCGCTTTCAAAGAATTCACCGAATTTGTCGCTCGCATAACAAGGGCGGTATCCAAGCCAACCCATGACCCTGCAACAGTCACGACTTCTTCCCCTTCTCCTAATGCACCATTATCGGTAGCCATCAAGGTAGCTGTGACACAAACAGCAGTTCCTGAACTAATCACTTTCAGACTCAAGCGGACTAGCGTCGCCAATGTTGGCACCCCCTTGTGTTCTAGGGCAGCTCCGATGTTATAGAGTGGGTCCGTCGCCCTCACGATTTTGGCACCATTTCTTTCTAACTTATTCCAAATCGTTTGGTCGGGAATCCCTATGTTTAGGTCCCCAATTACAGTGTTTTCGATTTTTGTGCCAGCAGCGGAAGTGATTACTATAAGGTCAATTTCGGAACCTCGAAGCAGATCAACCGCTTTAAGCGCGCTTAGACCAGTCTCGGAAGCGACAACCAGCTTTTTGATGTTCAGCTTTTTAGCCCTATGAATGGCAAGCTCTAACGTTTTCTCAGTATTAATTTGGCCACATACATTGAAGTAGAAAATATCTTTTGATTTGCCCAGATTGTCCGTCATCCATTCCTCTCCATCTAAGATCATACTCATACATTTTCAAAGACGTATTAAATTGAACGCTCTTAGGCGCAAGAACGATTCATTCCATGTAATCAATAACTCGGCCCTCTTGGGTGAGCTTGTAGAAACTCTTTCCTTGTCTGATATCCCTCTCTATGCAGAAGCCATGCTCTAGAACACTTAGGTGCCATTTCAGAGTGTCCTTGTCTAATCCCATGCGCGACTGGAGATCTTCTATCGTTGAACAACCCTCTTTGAGGGCTCTAAGAATTTCTCTCCTTAGGGGACTGTTGATAGCTCTCAAGTAGCGAGTGTGATATTTTCTTGTTTCCGCAATTGAATTGCCGACCGTTTTGGAATCCTTTTTCGTCAAGATACCTCACTACTAAATTGTTCTCCTAATACGCACGCAGTGATCTAAGTCTGAAGATTCGCAGCAACGGTTTGTCCGAAAGAAATGCCGCCATCTCCTGGCGGTATTTGATGATGAACCAGAAATTTGAAACTGCTTTTCTCTACTTCTCTACGGACGACCCTTGTGATGTACTCGTTGTACGCAACCCCCCCAGAGAACCCTATAATCTCAAGCCCAATACGCCCCGCCTGCTCAACAGCCCGTTGAGCTAATGATCTAGCAAGATACGATTGCGCGGAGCAAGCTAGATCAGCAACCGAATACTCATCTCGCTTCGCAAATATTTCACGAACAAGNNTTTGTGGCAACGGACTCCAGCTTCAAGGCTGGTTCGCCCTCGTAGGTTCTCTCGTAACATATGCCAAGTATGGCTGAAACGGCGTCCAACACTCTTCCACAACTTGTGGTCTTTAGTGCCAAACCTCTCGTCAGCTGTTTAAGCACTATTTCGACCTCCTGCGCTCCATATGGAAAATAATCACTTCGGGCTAGCAGCCATTCTTCTATGTCCATGGCGTCATGAAGTATTCCCGCCACCATCCTCAACGGATACCGCGTTGCCAAGTCCCCTCCGACTATCGATTGCTCCTCAAGATGCGCTAGACGATGGGATCCGTCTTGGTTGCAGTAAAGTATCTCCCCACCCCAAGCATTGCCATCTGAGCCGTAGCCGAATCCATCACATGCTATGCCCACCATCTCTTGAACATCGTGTTCACCCATAAGAGAAGCGATGTGAGCGTGGTGATGCTGAATTGGAATAACCGGACATTCAAGTTCGTTCCCTAGGCTCTGGGCCAGTCTTGTTGTTGTAAACTTCGGATGTAAATCGCAGGCTATGACCTCAATCTTGTTGTTAGTTAGTCTCGTCAGATGGTGTATGGCACGTTTTAAAAAGTTGAGAGTCTCTAAGTTCTCGACATCTCCGATATGCTGTGAAATGAAAGCTTTATTCTTTGAGAACACACAGGTTGTTACATTTAGCTCAGCACCAACGCCTAAGACGCAGCTGTTGGTCGACATTTTCAAATGAATAGGCTGGGGGGCGTACCCCCTTGACCTACGGATTATGCTATGGTCTGCACAATGTAGGCGAACAACAGAGTCGTCGCATCTGTGAGCTATGGCTCTGTTGTGAAACAGGAAGAAGTCAACGGTGCTTCCAAGTCTCTCTATGGCCTCCTGATTCTCTGTAACTATGGGTCTGTTCGGTGGGTTGGCACTCGTCATCACGAAGGCTGGTTCGCTTACCTTGTCGAAGAGCATGAAGTGCAGCCCTGTGTACGGGAGCATCACACCGATGTTGTGCAAGCCTGGCGAAATCAATTCTGAAAGATAATAATCACCCGTTTTTCTCAGCAGCACAATCGGCTTGGCGTAGGACGTAAGCAGTTTGGCTTCTTCTTCACTTACTTGAGCAAAAGACCTTATGGTCTCGATGTCCCGCGCCAAAATGGCAAATGGCTTTTGCGCTCTGTGCTTAACCTTTCGCAATCTTGTGATAGGCGTGGACTGGGTTGTCGCAGTTGCGACATGGAAACCTCCATTCCCCTTAATCGCGACGATGTATCCTTCCTCAAGGAGACGCCCCGCCTCCCTGATCGGGTCTTCACTCTGTATGAGCCCACCGTCGTTGGTCGTGAGGTATGTTCTCGGACCACACTTACCGCACGCCACTGTCTGAGCATGAAACCTGCGGTTCGATGGATTCTCGTACTCTCTGTGGCAGAACCTGCACATAGAGAAATCATGCATCGTGGTGTTCAATCTGTCGTAGGGAAGCCCCTCGATAATGGTGTATCTGGGACCACAGTTCGTGCACGTGATGAAAAAATAGTTATGGCGCGGATTTCTGGGATCCCGAAGCTCGCTCAAACATTCATCACAGATCGAAATGTCTGGAGGAACAACGGATCCAGAGAGTTCAACCTCCTCAGAACTTGCCAGAATCGAAAACTTCTCAAACTTGCTCCTTTTTCCCGCATAGTTCACGTCAATTTCATAGATTCGGGCAAGTGGCGGTTTCTCTTCTCTCAATTCCTCAACAAAATGGTTAATGTCATTTTTTCTTCCTTCAACAACTATCTCCACCACAGCGTCTCCTCTGTTTTGCACGTAGCCAACAAGATCATTCTTCACCGCTATACGATAGACAAATGGTCGAAAACCAACACCTTGAACGATACCGCTGACCTTGATCTCGGCGCGCAAAGCTGATTGAACTCCCTATGCAAGCACTCCGAAGCTATGTATTATCATATATCTTTCGTCGAATGACATACGTCATATTTATTTATCTTATACCTTAACTGTTATATAAAAGCACAGATGAAAGCTGGTGCATGAAGATATACTATCTGCAGGTTCCCTTTTTTCACTTATCCTCTATCCACCAGGGAACAATCTTCCATTTAGTCGGAGAAGGATGGAGCCAGAGGTTAAGGGGCATGTGCAAAAGCACTCTGCCAGCTCAATGCTCTAGCATTCATTCATGCTTCGATCATAACGGTGGGATTAGATGGGATTTCTAAAGTGGATCCGAGCTAAATCCCCATGGATCCTTCACTTTAACACGGGTGGCTGCAACGGATGCGATATCGAAGTTGTAGCAGCCCTAACACCCAAATTTGATGTAGAGCGGTTTGGGATAATCAAGCGAGGCAGCCCCAGACATGCCGATACACTCGTTGTCACAGGTCCTGTCACGAGGCAGGTGAAGGAACGACTAATCAGAATCTATAAGCAGATGCCGGCGCCAAAATCTGTTGTCGCCATCGGTGCTTGTGCGCTTAGTGGTGCGCCCTTCATCGGCTGCTATAACGTTCATGGAGGAGTAGACACCGTGATACCTGTAGACGTCTACGTCCCGGGATGTCCCCCGAAACCCCAAGCCATAATTGACAGCCTCGTAAAACTCATTTCGAAGTTGAGGTCCGATTGAGAATGACCGCCGCATTTCCAGAAGAAGCTGAGATCGTTAGAAAAATTAAAGCCGCGATGGAAGATAACATTATAGAAGCCGAAATTCCTCGCGCTCGCAGGATTTTTATTCACGTCAGCAAGAACGCATTCAAAAAAGCCATCAGATACCTAGCTCAAAAAACAGGTTTCACCCACATATCAACCATAACAGGCATTGACCTAGGAGAAGAGATCGAGACTATCTATCATTTAAGCCTAGAAGGAAGAATAGAACTCTCGGCAAAAGTTCGGACAACGAAGGATAACCCTATCCTCCCAACCATAACCGACATAATTCCCGGCGCCATACTCTACGAGCGAGAAGTCCACGATCTCCTCGGGGTCAGGTTTGAAGGTCATCCAGATCTTTCGCCTTTAGTATTGCCTGAGGGATGGCCTCACGATGTATATCCGTTAAGAAAGGAATGGACGATCGAAAAGGTTGAGAAAGAATTCTCCAAGGGAGGAAAGCGCTGATGTCGTATCCTCCCGTCCGTATCCCATTTGGACCCCAACATCCAGCATTAAAGGAACCTGAGTATTTCATGTTTGAAGTTGACGGTGAATATGTTGTTGACGTTAAGCCCCGCATCGGTTACGCCCATAGGGGAGTAGAGAAGGCAGCAGAAAACCGAACTTTCATTCAAGACCTTTATCTCATAGAGCACGCATGCGGAATATGCTCAGACGCCCACACGACCTGCTATACACAAGTTGTCGAGGAAATCTTAGGAGTGGACGTACCGCCTAGAGCCAAGTTCATCAGGATCATCATCGCCGAGCTTGAAAGAATCCACAGCCACTATCTGTGGGTCGGATTAGCCGCACACGAAATCGGTTTCGACACGCTCTTCATGTATGTATGGCGGGACCGAGAGATAGTTATGGATCTCTTGGAGCTGATTTCAGGCAACCGCGTACATTACGCCATGAACACAATAGGAGGAGTACGAAGAGACATAGCACCTGAAAAGGCGGAGAAAATCAGGAAGGGAATGGACGTTCTGCAAGAACGTATGGAGTATTATAAAGGGATAGCAAAGACTGAAAAGACGATTTCGAAAAGGACTGCCCAAATTGGAATACTAAAACCAGAAGATGGCTTAGCCCTCTGCGCAGTTGGTCCGACGATACGTGCCAGTGGAGTGAAACGTGACGTCAGGGTCGATGATTCATACACCGCCTATGATGAGATCCCATTCGAAGTCATAACGTACGACGGATGCGACGTCTTAAGCAGACTACTTGTCAGATGCGACGAAACCCTTGAAAGCGTAAACATAATCCGCTATGCTTTGGAGCATCTCCCCGGAGGGGAAACAAAAGTCAAAGTTCCAAGAAGGGTGCTTGAAGGCGAAGCGGTCGGGCGTGTGGAGGCACCCCGAGGAGAACTCATACATTATTTAAGAACAAACGGAACCACAAAGCCGGAGCGATACATGCTCAGATGCCCTACTCTGGGAAACATACCATCTGTCTGCAAGATGCTTGTCGGTGGATATATCGCAGATATACCGATTGTCTTAGCTGGAATAGATCCCTGCTTTGCCTGCATGGACCGAATGGCGTTCGTTGATGAGAGCAAGGACAAGCGATGGACTTGGAGCGACGAAGAGTTGAGGAAGTATGGGATCAACTGGTACCAAAAAGAAGAGAAGGCTCCCTGAGAGCGCCTACGGCTCTAACGATTCTTCGGATAACAGGAATTCACATCAGTTTGGAGGGGAATGAGAGTTGGCGATGGTCAAGGAATTGCTCAAGCACATATTCAGAAAGCCTGTCACTCTAAAGTATCCTTTTGAGAAGAGCAAACCAGCCGAAGGAATGCGGGGAAGGCCTATCTGGGACATGGAGCGATGTGTTGGATGCGAACTTTGCTTCAGAGACTGCCCCTCCGGAGCCATTGAGATGATCGGTAGGGGTTCTGAGGCAGAATTCAAACACCATCTCGATCGATGTATATTCTGTGGACGATGTGAGGAGGTATGTCCCACGAACGCCATCAAAATGACTGAAGACTACGAGTTAGCCAGCTACGACCGAGCTGAGATGATAATAGACTTCAAGAGAACTCGGAATGAAAACATCTAAGCCGTTGAACATGGAACGGTACCAACTTGAGTAGAGCAAATCTCCTTTCACGCTATAGACCACCACAAATCGGGCATTCAGCGTTGATTTTCATTTCTAAGGTCTCGAATGTCATCTCTTTCCCATTTAGAAACAGAATTCTCCCAACAAGCGGCTCCCCCATTCCAGTAATAAGCTTAACGACTTCCATGACTTGCAACGTCGCTAATAGGGCTAGCGTAGCGCCCAACACAGGAAACCTCTCAACTTCAGGAGGGTCCTTCATGCATGCACGATAACTTACGCGCACGTATCATCATAACTTTTAAACAGAAGACCAACGTTAACTTCATACGAGGTACATCTGCAGTGGGACATGGTTATGGAAGCAAGGATTAGATATTTGAGTCATAATATAGCAGAGCAGTTTGGTTCACGTAATAAGAGGGAGGTCGTCAGTTTGTCTGACAATGCCACGTACGAAGACCTCTTAGGTTTACTTGAAAAGAAATTCGAGAAAGCTGAATCGGAGGGAGAAGTGTTTGACATATTCTTTTTTGTATGTGGAGGACAGCCTCTTCGAGCGATAGGAAATAAGTCGATAAATCCAGATATGGAAGTGCTGGTTGCCCACAAGGTTTTTGGCGGCTAGTCTCCTCTCAAGAGAGCTACTTTTTTCTACACAACGAGGCATTAGGCACTGAGAATCATTTGAATGCATCCATAAGTATCCTTTCCGAGTTCTCATCAGTTGGATCAACATCTTTTGTATCTTAGAAAGCGTCAGAAAAGCACGTTGTAACTCTTCAGCAGGAGGTGAGTAGCTTCAGTTATTGTAAGAGAAAAGAAGCCAAGAGAAAGCTTTGGGACTCAAAGAAGACCTAGAAGAAAGCGAAATGCAGGTAATCCATGCGCAGACCCCAAGAGTTCTTCCAACAATTATCTACACGCATTTATAGCAGCTATTGTTGATTAAATAAATAGCCAGAGAAGAGAATGTCTTCATGAACATGTGAGCTTTTATGCCAAGTCACATTAAGGTTTTGCTTGCCGCAAGGTTTAGGGAGATCGTCGGACAGAGAGAACTCTCAAAGGATGTTGGTTCAGGTATGACTTTGCACGGCCTCTTGACAACTTTGGCGGAAAAGTATGGTAAGGACTTCACTGAGATAATCGATTCGGAGACTGGGGAAATCAGTTTAGGGGCTTGGGTTATGGTGAATGGCAAAAGCGCTAGAAGCACCGATGTCAAGCTGAAGAACACTGATGTCGTGATAATCACCGTTCCCGTGGGCGGAGGTTGAGCGCATAAACGTAAAGAGGCAGAGCATGCATGTAAAAATAAGGAAACATATGAGTTCAGAACATCCTGTTGGAGGATTCTATTATGTTTGAAAGTGTCGAGAAGCTGATCAAAGCCCATAAACGGCTTGAAAAAGAAGTCTACTTGGACTTAGAGAACTCTAGCGCTATGCCAGTTGAAGTGGTTGAAGCGATGACTCCATACTTCTCTAAGAAGGCTTATGGCAATCCAACTGTAACCCATAAACCTGGATGGATGGCTTACGAAACGATTCAGAAAGCTTCGGAGCGAGTGGCTGGTTATCTTCAGGCAAGTTCAGTTGAGGAGATAAATTTCGCTCCGGGTGAAACAGAGGCAAATAACCTTGCTTTGATCGGTACTGCATTAGCAAATAAAAAGAAGGGCAATAGGATAGTGATTTCAGAAATAGAGCCTCTGAGCATAATCTTTTCCTCAAACATGCTTGAAAAATACGGTTTCGAGGTTGAAAAGATCCCGGTCGATAGAGAAGGTTTCGTCAGCTTAGAGAAACTTCTTGGTGCTGTCGATAAAAAAACCATACTTGTCAGCATAATGTTGACAAATCACGAAATCGGGACAGTTGAGCCGATCAAGGAAGCTGTTGAAATAGTTAAGGAGAAAAATCCTGAGATACTCTTTCACACAGACGCATCAGACGCCTATGGAAGAATTCCTGTAAATGTTGATGAATTGGGAGTTGACTTGATGACGCTGAGTAGCTATAAAATCCTTGGCCCGAGAGGTATGGGAGTGCTGTATGTTAGAGCGGGAGTGAACGTTGAGAGGCTTTTGGAGGGGCAAATTGGAACGCAGAAGCTTTGGCCTGGGGTGGAAAATGTGCCGCTAATAATGGGTTTCGTAAAGGCATCGGAGCTTGCGTTCAAAAGCTTTGACGAAAATGTCTCTCGGATGAGGAAGCGAAGGGATAGATTGAAGAGTGGAATCCTTGAGAAAATATCTGAAACCGTTCTAAACGGACCGAGAGGAGATAAGAGGGCTCCCGATAACGTCAACATAAGCTTCTTACATTGTGAAGGTGAAGCTTTAACCATCGAATTAAGTTTGAAAGGTGTTTACGTTTCAAGCGGAAGCGCATGCACCAGACTGATTCTACAGCCGAGCCATGTCCTAACAGCCATCGGAAGGGAGTTTGAGGAGGCGCACGGAAGCGTCTTGATGAAGATTTCGAGATATCATACTGATGATGATGTTGAGTATGTTCTCAAAGTGTTTCCGCAAGCTGTAAAAAGACTTCGGACGATAAGCCCAATTAAAGGAGGTATAGGATAAGATGTCAAGAGCGCCATTACCATACAGCCCTAAGATACTGGAGCTTTTCAGAAATCCGAAGAATCTTGGCAAGATGGAGGACGCTACCGTTTCAGCTGTGGCGGGAAGTCCAGCATGCGGAGACATGATCGCCTTCTACTTGAAGATAAACGAAGACGAGGTGATAGAGAAGGCAACCTTTGAGAGCTACGGATGTGCGGCTAATATCGCAACCGCGAGCATAACAACAGAAATGATTAAAGGCAAAAAACTGGAGGACGCTTGGAAGATTTCTTGGAAGAAAGTTGCAGATGAAGTCGGTGGCTTGCCCACTGTGAAATTTCACTGTGGAATTCTATCTGTAGGTGCAGTCAGAAGGGCCATCAGAGAATTCTATAAGAGGAAGGGGACGAAACCAAGTTGGCTACACAATGAGTTGACCTCCGAGGAGAAGCACGCGTTGGAAGAGGAGGAGTTGGCCAGAGTTCTGTCTAAGAAGTTGGCTACGATTCAATCGAAGAAAATCGGAAGAAAATAAAGAAGCTGTATGAAAGAAGTATGTTGCTAAACAAATATGTAAGTAGAATCGAGGAGGCTTGCGGAGAAGGCCGTGACTTTGTTGTTATCCTAAAGTATGCTAAGAGAGAAGAAGCCATTAAACGAATACTTGAGAAGTGTAAGATTGAACGCAGTTTGTCGGGAGTCATGACGAAAGGAAAATACAAGGATAAGGGAATTAGTGTTTTTGCAACTGGAAAACTCATCATCAAGGGATTAGAGGGAAGAGAAGAAGCAGAAGAAATCCTAGAAGAACTACTCGCATAATAGGAATGTAATAATTGGGGACATTTGAAGATGAATATGACCCGCGTCGGAATTCACCACAAAGGAGAAGTTTCACTGGCAGATCTGATTACAGATGTCCGAAACGGCTCCGATGTTTCTAGCGCCGGAGCAATAGGGTGTTTTGTTGGGATTGTCCGCGGAGTCACAAAAGAGGGAGGGGAAGTGAGGAAATTAGAATTTGAGGTTCACAAGAAAGCGGCGATAAGAAGCCTGAGTAAGATAGCTTCTGATATACTCAATCGTCCCGGAGTTGTTGATGTTCGCATTCATCATAACATGGGAGAACTTCAAGTGGGTGATGACATTGTTTACATAGTGGTTGCTGGCAAACATAGGAAGGATGTTTTTCAAGCACTAAGAGACGCTATCGAGAGAGTGAAGAAGGAAACTCCTATCTGGAAGAAGGAATTTTCAACTCTCGGTGAATACTGGGTTTCAGAATTTGAGGGAGAAGGTAAAACTAAGAATGCTGGTGAAGGTCCGTTAAGTTAAAACTCTACTGGGATACGTATAGACATTCATTCTCTGTTCTCTGACAAAGCAAACAAGCGTCACGCCTGTTTTCTTGGCTGCAATAATTCCTGATCGAATTGGGCTTGCTTTAGAAGCCAGAATCGGAATATTCATTCTTGCTACCTTAAGCACCATGTCAGCTGGCTGCCTGCCTGAGCTGACGAGAACACACCTAGAGAAATCAACATTTGATTGAAGAGCAATTCCTATTACCTTATCAATGGCGTTATGACGGCCAATATCCTCAGCAAGAGCGACAAGTCTATCCTCTTCAAACAGACCGGATGCGTGGGTTCCACCCGTCAGTTTGAAGAGTTCAGCTTGGTTATCTAACTCCTGAATCATCCGAATGATGTTGCCAGCCTTGACTTTATAATCTGATCTTTTGGAGGTCTTGCCGGTTTCACTCATGACTTTCAAGAACTTGCTGATAGATAATCCACATGCTGTAGTGAGTATTCTAGTCACTCCAACAGCTTGAAGCTTTCCCTCTTGTAGAGATTCGTTTGTTTTCACACTAACATCATTTTTGTCTACGGTTACCTCCCTTATCGCGTCTAGAGATTGTAAAACTCCTTCATCAAAGAGCCACCCCAAGGCCAACTCCCTCTGTAGTTTGGGCGTGGCTAGAAGAGTGATTAGATACCTATCGTTCACGTAAATGTTTATCGGAACTTCCGTAGCAACTGGCTCTTCGATTTTTTTTCTGGCACCGGTGAGAAGTTCTATTCTCTCTGCCTTGACTCTCATTGACATTTCAATAGTGTTGATCTCCTTCAACTATAAAAGTCAGTTTTACGCTTTGATCTCTCTGCCCATTGTGGCTATCCACCGCCAACTGGGGGGAGTATTGCGATCTCATCTCCATCCTTTAGCTTGTACCTGAGACCAAGCTGTCTTCCGTCTTCAGCGATTGAACGGTACGATCTTCCATTTATCAGAATCAGATAATATCCTCGAAGAGATGGTGTACCGTCCTTGTCAAGCTTGATTCTACCGTTCTCAGTCTCAAAAATTCCCTCTTTCCAACTCCTGGAAGCGTTCTCGTGCTTTTCCGGTATACGCTTGAGAAGCAAGTCCATCAACATGGATCCTTCCTTGACTTTGTACTCCTCCTCCCTTGTATTGCGTAGCAACTCACGCAATAACGCAAAGTATTTTACCTTTATCCTTGGCATAACATCAGCTACCCCCAAATCTCTAGTATGTGCTCCATGGGTCAGTTAGAATATGCGTGTCATCAGTGTTATAAAGGGAATCCAGAAAGGCTCTAGCACAAGCCTATGTTGAATTTAGGGGAGGAATAGACAGATGAAAAAACGGCGTGCATGTGTCAATTGTAAGACTGAGGACGAACTGAAGACTTGGCTTTCGGATGCCCGAAGGGTGATTATTGCTGGAATTGGAAACCCGCTTCGAAAAGATGACTTCATTGGAGTTGAGATCGTAAGAAATTTGCAGAAGAAGGTTTCACGATCTGTATATTTGATAGAGTGCGAAACTGTCCCAGAGAGTTTCATAGAACCGATAACGGCGTTCAAACCCACGCATATACTAATCATAGACGCCGCCATGTTGAACCTAAAACCTGGTTCCTCAAAGCTCATTGAACCAGATCAAATGGCGGAGCGCCTCGCCATATCAACTCACGCCTTGCCTCTCCGGATATTCTGTGAATACCTTGGAAAAACAACCGAAGCTAGGATAACCTTGCTCGGGATACAACCCAAAGACGCGAGCTTTGGAGAAGGCCTCACGACAGAACTAAAGAAAATCTCTATAAGATTCTCCAATCTTCTGTCAAGCATTCTTCCATGAAATGAGGAATATTCTACTGACTGAATTAGAAAATTACCTGAGCCATTTGAAAGGTTAGAAGAAGGAAATGGACAGGATTCATTTCAATTAAATCGTAGCTTTCAGCGCTTCTTGGAACAATTTCTTTACGACAGCAATCCTCGCCTTTTGCGCAAGAATATCCTTCGTCGTGAAGTCCAAAGCCTCTTCAGGGCACCATTCCACACATTTGGGCTCACCATCACAGAGATCGCAGACAAATACCACTTTCGTTTCTGGGTGTAGCTGAATGGCACCGTAGTCACAGGCTTCGATACACCAGCCGCAACCATTGCACTTCTCCTCATCAACCATGATGAGACCCGTTTCTTCAGATTGCTCTAACGCATCTCGTGGACACGCGGCCACGCACGGGGCGTCTTCACAAAGCCTACAAGCGATTGCTATGTTCACAAAGGGATTCAAGCGCACAGCGCGTATCCTAGACTTCGTTGGATTGAAGGCCTTTTCCTTTTCCGTTGAACAGATGTATTCGCAAACGCAACAACCAACGCATTTGGCAGGGTCTCCAGAGACAAACTTCCTTTCATGGATTGTTGCCATCTTATTTTCCTCCTTTTCCTGTTCTTCTTGGAGTCTGTGTCTTTGCTAGCTTCCTTTTTACGATTGGGACCAGATCTTGCAAGCCTAATTCTTTGAGTTTTTCTATGGTTGGAATACCATCTTTTGTCCATCCACGTACTTCATAGTAGTCATCTAGGCCTACGTCAAACTCTTTTTGGGTGACATGGGCGCCCTTTGCAAATCCTTCATCAGGCACTGGCACGTTCATAATCTTTGGCGGCAGCTGATCGTACTCTCTTGTTCCTTTGCCCTCTCGGATATTCAACACCCTTGCCAGGTTGTTTATTCTTTCACCCGCCTGGCTAAGCTCCGCAGGGGTCATTTTGAAACCTGTTGCTAATGTGTAGTATTTTGCCATGTCTTCAAGTTCCTCATAGTAAACGCCTCTTGAGAACTTGCATAATATGAGGGAGTCAATAATGTTGTATGTGTCTTCGCCTTTCATGACTATTTTCCCGCGTCCTTTTTCTATTTTGAAACGGTTGACCTTTCCCTTCACATCTGGCGAGTAGGCTCCAGATCGAAGATGGCAAGCCCCACGGAAGGAAACAGCGAATCCTAGGGCAGCAGTTTGCAATGTTCTGAGGTCGTAGCCTGGTAGCTCCAATCCTTTAATGTGGTTGGCATATTTGACTGTGCCCTTGCCGATCTTCTCTGCAGCTCTCATGGATCCCTCTGCGAGTACGTCTCCTAGCCATCCTTTTCGGGAGCCAATCCTCTTTATCATCTCCACCATGGCTTCGGCGTTGCCGAAGCGGAGGTCCAAGCCGTCGGTGTCTTTCTTGCTTAGAATTCCATGTTCATAACAGTCCATGGCAAAGCTTACGATAACGCCTGTTGATATGCCATCCATGCCATAATAGTCGCACTGATAGATCGCTTCGATAATTGCATCTAAACGATCAACGCCGCAGTTTGGTCCAAGGGCCCATAAACATTCGAATTCTACCCTTGCCGTTGTCCCCTTGTATGGTCCTTCAGAAACCATACCAATATGGTCACAGCGCATACCGCACGTCGCGCATCCAACTATCTTCTTAATGTAGCGCTCGTTCAAGTATTCCCCGCTAACCTTTTCAGCGCCTTCGAAACTGGCCTGAGTGAAATTTCTTGTGGGCATGGCTTTTATGGCATTGAGGACGAGGACATTCTCGGGGGTTCCTAGGGTTCGGTATTTTCTTGTAGCGGGTCCCTTCATGCGTTCGTGTATCATCTTGACAAATTCTACAAATCCTTCGAGGTCTGCCACGTTCACGTCGTGGGTTCCACGAACAGCGACGGCTTTTATGTTTTTGGAGCCCATAACGGCGCCCATACCGGTTCTTCCGATGGCTCTAAATTCGTCGTTTATGATGGAAGCGGTTCGAACAAGGTTTTCTCCAGCTTCGCCAATCGCAGACACACGGATGTAGAAATCGCCTAATTCTTCTCTGATAGCGGCCTCTATCTCGTGGGGAGACTTTCCTTTCAGATGCTGAGCATCCATTAGTTGGACAGAGTCATCGTCAATCCACACGTATACAAGCTTCTCAGATTTGCCCTTGAAGATGACCGCGTCGTATCCAGCGCGTTTTAACTCAGCCCCAAAGAAGCCATGAGACTTGGATTCAGCTATACCTTCTGTCTGAGGCGATTTCGAAACTACAGCATAGCTGTTTCCAGCCGAAGCTGCCATGGTGCCACTGAGGGGACCTGTTACAAATATTAGGGGGTTACCTGGGCTGAATGGATCGGTGTCTGGCTTTGAGTTGTCCAGAAACAGACGCATTCCAAGTCCTATGCCCCCTAGGTATTTCTTTGCCAACTCCTCCTTCAAAGGTTCCGTTTCGGTTTTTCCCGTTGACAAGTCTACATGTAAGATCTTTCCCGCATAGCTCAAACCTTATTCCTCCGATGAATCTCGATTCAAAGTTTGAAGAGAATTATCAGATAACAGCTGATATATATTTAGTTTTCCTACTCAACGCCAAATCTAAGCATTAACATTCATTTTGGCGATGTTATGGCGCTATAATATAGACAGTACAAACAGCAGATGCCACAATCATTTTGTTGCATCTCATATAATTATACGTGCGTGCTCTTTGCGTGCCTAGATCTCAAGCTGAATGTACATTTCTGTCAGATTGTTGCAGCCCTTCTTTGTCACCTCCACGATGTCCTCTATTCTAACTCCTCCAACCTTTGGGTCGTAGAGTCCGGGCTCTACTGTTACTATGCTGTGCCCTTTTAAGGGAAACTTGTAGACTTCACTCATGCTGGGGGTTTCGTGGATTTCTAGGCCGACACCGTGACCTAGGCTATGTGTGAAGCCCTTTGCTATTTGCTTTCCTCCACGGATTGTCTTGTAACCTGCCTTTTCCAAGATATCGCAAGAGAGATTGAACATGTCGCTGCCCAGAACTCCTTCGTGTAGGGCGGCCACGCAAGCATTCTTAGTTTGCAGAACTGCATCAAACATTCTCTTTACTTTGTCAGAGGCTCTGCCCTTCACTATGGTGCGTGTCATATCTGTGCAGTAGCGCTGCCTTAGGCTTCTTGGGTATATGTCCAAGATTATGGGCTGGTTCGCTTTCAACTTATCTTTAGGATTGCCGTGGTAGTGTGGGTCTGCTGATGGTGGACCACAGGCCACGATCAATTCATCGATTGCGCACCATTTGTCCAAGAATCTGTGTCCCATAAAGGCTTTCACCTCGCCCGCTGTTAGAGGCTTCTTCTTTCCATCTTCCTCATAAAACAGCGTGTTTCTTGGGCCAACATCGCAATCAGCTATTAGGTTGATGACTTCTGTGGTGACTCTCTCAACGACTTCTTGAACCATTTTGATTTCTTTGATCTCCTCAGGCTCCTTTGTCTCCCTCGCCTTCTCGATGACATTGAACATTGGCTTTATCGTCAAGCCCCCTTCTCTCAGCACATCTGTAGCCATTGAAGAGAAGTCGTGAGGTACACTGATAGTTGTTCTTTGTCCGAGTTCTTTCTTTGTGACCGCCGCCAGGAATTTCATCACGCCGAGTCTGGGGTCTTCTGCTGCTTTGATTATTTCGAGATGATTATAGTCTACATATGATCTAACGTCCTTAATGGCGGATTCTTTCTGTGCTCTCGGAAATTCCATCGAGTTGACCACGATTGTAGGGGCGTTGTCTATTTTCTTGAATAAGATGAATGGGTCTGGGGCTAAGAATCTACTCAAGTAGTACATGTTTGGGTTTTTGAAGCTCTCTGAGTAAAGTAGCAGCGCATCCGCCTTTTTTTCGGCTAGAATGTTGTCGAGGTCTTTTCTCATCTTCGTCGCTTCCTTTCTGAAGTTCAAGAATAAGGTGATCTCTGGGTTTAAATTTTCTACTATCTGAGGGGGCAACGTATAGTCGTCGTTTGTTATGTTGCTTTGTCGTTCCTCTTTGATTCAGAGCAATAGTCAACTTTCATTTTCGGGCTCGATAATGGTAGAATGTTGAAAACAAGATCTATCAAAATTCTGCACTGCAAGAGCTACAACCCGAAAAACCTGATAGATCGTGGACCGCTCATGACAAGAATGGGAGAGTGATACTTCCGCAAGTTGTTGAAGCAATGGAGACAAGAAATAAATTTTAGTAAACCAACGCTGTCAAGTGTTGAACAGGTGATCCGAATGGCGATTGTTGAGTTCAAGTATGATTTGGGAAGAGTTGATCGAGGGTACAACAACAGAACACTCTATATCAACCTTTCAGAAAAGAGAATTGTAAGCAAGCCTGTAACTAGAAAAATGAGGGACACATTCATTGGGGGTCGCGGTTTTGGTCTTTGGCTACTATGGAATGCGTTACCGAAAGACCGTGCCATTAGATGGAACGATCCTGAGAATGAGATATGTATCGCGTGCGGCCCCTTGGGCGGCATCCCCATATATCCTGGAAGCGGAAAGAGCATCGTTGTGACGATCTCGCCCTTGACCGAATCAGTGATGGATTCTAATGTTGGTGGATATTTCGGGTCATACTTGAAGTTTTCTGGATGGGACGCCTTGGAGATACAGGGAAAGGCGAAGTCCGACGTTACCATTTTTATTGATGGAGATAAAGGAAGAGTGTTTATTGAGAACGCTGAGGCCTTGCCATCCGAGTCCCACCTACTTAGTAGGGCTCTGACACAGAAGTATGGTGGTGAGGAGAAGAACAGCATTTCGGTGATTTCTTCTGGTCCTGGTGCAGTACATACACGATTTGGATGCCTAAATTTCTCGTGGTACGACACGCGACGTAAATCTGTGAGGTACAAACAGGCTGGAAGGGGTGGAACGGGCACAGTCTTTCGAGACAAGAAAATAAAGGCAATTGTGGTGAAGTATTCTGGACCTGTTGGCCCAGAAATTAATCACCCTGCGTATGCAGAACTTGTCAAACATTCAGGGCGCGAATTTGGTAAAGAAATCGTGACTCTGGACCCGAAACAGAACGAAATGGCAGTCATAGGGTCGTCATACTTGGTTTCTATTATGAATGAATTTGACCTTCTCCCTGTGAACAATTTCAGATTTGGAAGCCATCCTGAGGGCAATAATCTCAGCGGGAAAGATGTCTATAGAGAAAAATTCGATACCGGCTATGATGGGTGCTGGGTAGGGTGTGCAATGGCGTGTAGTCACTGCGTTAAAGACTTTGAAATCAAGACGGGTCCGTACAAAGGTCGGAAGGTGTGGGTGGATGGTCCAGAATATGAAACCATCGCGGGCCTCGGTAGCAATTGTGGAATCTTCGATCCAGACCATGTAATCGAGGCTAACTTTTACTGTGACACTTATGGCTTAGATACGATTTCAGTCGGCACGGCAACAACCTTTGCAATGGAGTGTTATGAGTTAGGGTTAATTGATAGAGAAGCTACTGGCGGCCTTGAACTGAATTTTGGGAACAAGGAAGCCGCACTAGAAATCATTCATCAAATGGCGAAAGGGGAAGGATTCGGCTGGGTTGTTGGCCAAGGCATTCGCAGGATGAAGAAGCTTTTTGCGGAGAAGTACGGAGCAGATCCAAAAGTATTGCAGGACATTGGAATGGAGGCGAAGGGTCTGGAGTACTCTGAGTATGTCACCAAAGAATCTCTAGCACAGCAAGGCGGATATGGACTCGCACTAAAAGGCCCGCAACATGATGAGGCTTGGCTAATATTTCTGGATATGGTACACAATCTGATGCCGACCTTTGATCAGAAAGCAGAGGCCCTGCACTGGTTCCCGATGTTCCGCACGTGGTTCGGATTGGTTGGTCTGTGTAAACTCCCTTGGAATGACGTCACACCCCCGGGGAATGAAAATACGCCTGACCCCGCCAAATTCATTTCACACGTAGAGAATTACGCAAAATGCTTTTCTGGCATGACGGGTCAAAAGGTCACGCCAGAGGATCTTGTTCTGGTTAGCGAAAGGGTTTACAATTTCCAACGCATCTTTAACTTAAGGATGGGTTTCGGAACACGCAAACATGATGATGTACCCTACCGCTCTGTTGGACCAGTGACAAAGGAGGAATACGTGAGCCGTACAGATAGATATGACAAAGAGCTCAGAGAAAAGGTTGGCTACAAGCCAGAGGGCAAATCAACAGAGGAAAAGATGGCGGTCCTGAGGAAGTATCGCGAATCTGAGTATGAGAAACTCAAGGATGCCGTATACAAAAGAAGAGGATGGAACTCCAACGGTGTCCCGACTCTACAAAAGGTAAAGGAACTTGGAATAGACTTTCAAGATGTGGTTGAGCTAATAAAGAAACCCAAAGGCTGAAACTCCGCTAGCACCTTCTCTTTCACTTCACCGACGATGTGCAAGCATCCATGGGAATAGAGACCTAAGAATTAAATCCCAAAAACACAATAATCCCCACAATAGAGGACAAAACGAATTGAACAAACCCAAACTCATGCATGCATGCATGACTAAGTATGATGTTGATGCTGTAGTCGTAGGCGCAGGCATAATCGGACTACCAACTGCTTATCACATTAAAAAACAACGACCTGATGACCGAATTCTCGTCATAGATATGAAGAGTGCAGCAGGTCAAGGAAACACAGCCTTCAGCGCTTGTATGTTTAGGAACTTTTTCTCTTCTCCCACAACTCTCAAACTCGTCCAAACATCAACGCGATTCTACGAGCATCTCCAAAACAACCAGAATCTGGACCTTATTAAGTGGATGCGTTATCTTTGGCTTTTTCATGAAGAAAGCTACAAGAGGATAGAGCCTGTTTTAGAAGAGATGAGAAAACGAGGCTTGGAATTTGAGCTTTTTGATGGGGATGGTTTGTCAAAGAAGCTTAAAATTAACACAAAAGTTTCTGGAGATGAAGAAGCCAGAATGATGGGTTTAAAAGATGTGAGCAAAGGAATATTGGTTAAGAAAGCAGGTTCCATTGATGTAGAACGTTTAGTCAAAGTTTACGAATCAGAATTCAAGGAACTGGGGGGAGAAATTTGGTACAATACAAAAGCAGAAAGAATAATAGTTGAACCTTCCCAACCTTTCGGAATACCTGGTGAACCATACTTCTGGCAAAAAAAGAGAGCCGCTGGAGTAGAAACTGTAAAGAAAGGAAAGAAAGAAACTAAGAAAGTATCAATAAATGCAAAAAAAACAATCATAGCTGCCGGTGTCTGGTCTCCTTCTCTCCTCGATAAAGTAGGCATTGCAACTCATATAAAACCGATAAAAAGACAGCTTTTTGTGGTAAAGGCAGACACACCAGAGCTAAAAGAATTGCTTTATACTGAAGGTCTCAATCCAGAAGGTTGCATACCTCTTACGATTCTAACTGATGGATCATACATTAAACCTGTTCCAGGAGAAGAAACTTTTTGGGTAAGTCATGCTGATGGATTTCCAAGGGCATTTGAGCTTGAAGATAATCCTCAAGGAGAAGAAGGTTTCTTCACTAGTTACGGACTAAAATATGTTGTACAAAAATTCTTCCCTCAGTTTGAAAAAGCTAATTTATTCAACAAATTTGCCGGACTGTATGCAAAGAATACTCTTGATGAACAACCTGTGATTCTTGAGAAAAACAATGTAATAGTTGCTACAGGTGCCAGTGGAAGAGGGATTATGATAGGTGATGCTGTTGGTAGAATAGCTGCTGCTCTATATACTGGGGAAGAGTATGCCACACTCTTTGGCGGTGAGAAGTTCAAAGTCAATGATTTAGGTTTAGGAAAAGATAGAAAAGTGGAACCTGAAAGATTGATTATTTAATTCTTCATAGAAGATTTTTTCTTCAAGATATTAATGGAAATGCAATGTATGCAGAGGATCACAAACTCTCTGCAAACCCAACGCTTATTTACCCATAGAAAAACTTCAAATAACCAGCAATCATTGGTAAGGCACATCTCGGAGGATGAATGCAATATGCGATTAATTCAAAACTCCAAAGCTATTTCAGGGCTCTCTCTTATCCTATTGATTTTGGCTTCTGCGATAGGTGGCGCACTGCTCTCCTATATGTGGGTCGTAGGCTACTACGAAAAGCTGAAAATACGGACTCCTGAAAAGAGCGACGTAACGATAACAAACGCCACATTCCTCCCCCGAGACACGAGCTTCTTCAACGTAACAATCTTCAACCCGTCTTATTCTCCCTCAGATGCTGTCATTACCAGAATCGCCGCATTAACAGAAGGTGATCTCATCCACAACATAAACACCACCGATCCGCTTCCATACACGCTCCCAAAAGCCACAACGGATTTTCAAGGTCTTCAAACCTTTGAATGCAGCTGGGACTGGGCGAACTACACAGGCGAAAAAGTGGGGATTATAGCTTTTCTCGCTGATGGGTCGGGTGCAACCTTCGAAACGGAAACGCCTTTGGTAGATCTAAGGATTGCAGACGTTAGCTTTAACCCTGCGATAAGTGCTATGCACTTCAACGTGACAGTTCAAAACTATATCTCACCCGCTTCATCTAATGTAACTGTCGACATTACAGAAATATCCGTGACTGTGAAAGGTGGTTTCAAACCAAGCATAACCGAGATAGTTCCCGCGCTTCCATGGTCACTTGACCTAGGTGAATCAAGTAATTTCATGTGTACATGGGATTGGACCAGATATCAAAACACGAGTGTAACAGTTGCCGTCTATACATCACAAGGATACACGCACTATACAAAAGAAAAGACGCCTACGCCAGTGACTCTTGAAATCACAGACATTCTTTTCGATGTTACCAATACAACAAGCTTCGATGTCACCGTCAGGAATAACCAGATCTCCCCTACCTACCTTAATGTTACAAAAATAAGTGTGATTGTGGGGAACCAAAAAATTCGGGAATGGACCACGGAAAACGGAACCGCTGTGAATCCTCATATTCCATTCACGCTTAACAAAAGCTCCACACAAAATTTTGTATGTCCGTGGAATTGGACGGAGTATCGTGGCGAAAACGTTACGGTTGTCGCATATACATTACAGGGATTCACGGCAAACTACACTCGAGCCGCTCCGCCTCCTGTCATCCTAGACTTCACTGAAGTCAATTTTGATCCCATCGACACAAGACATTTCAATTTTACAGTTCAGAATTCAGAATTCTCTCTTATGGGTACTAATATCACGCAAGTGTTTGTGACCATAGAGAATGAAATCGTGACAAACTTGACTGATTACTTGGGCCTACCCATACAGCTTAGTCGAGCTCAGTCAGTCGATCTTTTGTGTCCGTGGGATTGGGGAGAGTACGTAGGAAGGAATGTTACAGTCGTTGTGGAGAATCAGCTAGGTCATTCGTTTCATTCTGAGCCGATCGCTCTTGTGGCCTTAACGATTAGTGATGTCACTTTCAGCCCTATTGAAACCGATTACTTCATCTTCGCCGTTCAGAATCCCACATTGCTCAATCTCACACTCACGACGATAAATGTGGCTGTGGATGCAACTTCCTTAGATGTAACGCCGAATGTGGTTCCTCCCTTTCCGTTCTCACTTCCTACAGCCGCGAACTACACCTTCATCTGTCTGTGGGAAAACTGGACAGACGATCAAGGGAAAGAAGCTATGATCACCATCGAAACTCTGCGTGGCTATGAAGCATCTTATATCTGCAGAATTCCAAGTGTGCCATAGGAATAATCTATCTTGAGATAGTCGATCTACGGAATTCTTTTTTTTACACTCTATAACACATCACGTGATTTCGACGAATTTTCCGATTTCCTTCGCGGCAGCCTTCTTGTAGGCGAGTTCAGCCGTAACGGCATCTTGTACTGCCAGACCCGTTGAAGTGAAAATGGTTATCTCGTCTTGGGAAGTTCGTCCTGGTTTAAGTCCAGCTACCACTTCCCCAATTTCAGCCCAGATGTTTTGGCGTGTTATCATTCCCTTGCCTAGCGGAACGTTGATTTCACCGCTGTGTGACGCCTGTTCCCAGTCGTCGACGATTATCTTGGCTCGTTTTAGAATTTCCGGGTCCAGTTCTTCTTTCCCGGGTGCGTCCGCTCCGATGCAACTGAAATGCGTTCCATCTTCAACCCAGTCGGTCAGAACTATGGGCTTTCTGGATGGCGTCGTCGTCACAACTATGTCGGCGCCTTCAACGGCATCTTCAACCTTGTCCACAGCGACCATTTTGACAACATTGCTGTCCGGCTTCATCTCAGCCACATAAGCGTCTGTTGTGCTTTCTGTTCTACTCCAGACCCTAACCTCTTCGATTTTCCCATAGAGTGAGAGCAGAGCCATAAGCTGTGTCCTGGCTTGAGCGCCAGCTCCAACGAGGCCTACCGTTTTGGAGTCCTTTCTGGCTAGATACTTCGCCGCCACACCTCCTGCAGCACCCGTCCTCATGTCTGTGATTGCGGTTCCTCCCATTATCGCCAGAGGAGCACCGTTTTTTGGGTCGATCAGAACTATTGTTGCCATAACCGTCGGCAGATTATACCTCACTCGGTTGTCCGGATGAACGTTGACAACCTTGACCGCTGAGATGTCAAGCTCCTCAAGGTATGACGGCATAGCCCTTAGGTCACCGTTGTATTTGTTATAAAATAGGTACAGCTTCGCCGGCATCTGCACATTGCTTTGGCCCTTCTCCCTGAAGGCCGACTCGACAGCCTCCATAACCTCATCGATAGACAATAGCCGCTTGACTTCTTTCTCTGTCAACAATAGGGTTTTCATGATGACACCAAGGTTTTCGCCTATTCCATCGCCTTAAGGACACGTTGCTTCGCCATTTTTTCGGCGGCAACCCTAGGCGATACCTTCTGGTTTGTTGCCATGTCAAGGATCTGTCGTGTGTTCCTAACAGTCTTCTCTTTGATCATGTCAAAGACTTCGTTTTCGGTTCCACCCGTGTATTCTACAGCGGCGGTTATGACTCCACCAGCGTTCGCGATAAAGTCGGGTACTACTAGGATTCCTCGGTCGTGAAGAATCTTTTCCGCTTCTCTGGTAGCTGGAATGTTGGCCGCTTCGACAACTAGCGCTGCTTTAATGTTTCGCACATTTTCTTCAGTAATTACATCAGGTCTGGCACCGGGGATCAGGATGTCCACGGGTAATTCAAATAATTCTTCGTTCTTGATTATTCGTCCGTCCTTGTAGTTTTTCACCGCGCCTGTGGTTTGTTTGATCTGTAGCAACTTTTCGTAATTCAAGCCGTCTGGTTCGTGTATGGCGCCTTTAGAGTCTGAGACTGCCACAATCTTTGCGCCTTTCTCTCTCAAGAATTTGACAGTGGCTTTCCCAACCGCTCCGAAGCCTTCTACCGCGACGCTGGCTTTGGATAGGTCCAATAGCACATATTCGCAGGCTACTTCGGTACTAATGGCTACTCCATATCCGGTAGATCCCATCGTGTCTAAGGGAATTCCTCCGAGTTCACGCGGTAGTCCTATAGCCCTACCGATTTCCTTGTGGACTATGCCCATGCAACGTTCGTCTATGCCCATATCTGGGCCGGGGATATAGTCTGCTATCGGTTCTATTCCTTTTGCGAATGACCGCATCAGCTCGTCTTTGTTTTTGGTTTCCGGGTCGCAGATGATGCCACTTTTTCCACCTCCGTGAGGAATATCGGCCGCGGCGTTTTTGAAGGTCATAGCCCTTGCCAGTCTGAAGATTTCTTCTGTTGATACGTCAGGCGCCATTCTGACTCCGCCTATGGCGGGTCCACGAGCAGTGTTGTCAACTACAAGTATTCCCTTGAGCTTTGTCTTTGGATCATAAATGTAGAGTATTTTCTCGGGGCCTATCTCATCTGAATAGTGAAAGACCTCTTCTTGAGCACACATCAAACTTACCTCTCCAGAACCGTATGGTAATTTGGCTAACTATGATAAACTTTTTGTAGAATTTTCGCCAAAAAAGGAGCTAGCCAAAAAATCTGGGTCTCTGGGATACGAATTTCGGAAGAGTTAAGGGTTTGAAGGGTTTATCCTTGACTTTCTCTTTTGTCTCGCCTATGAATTCTTCAAGTTTCATCTTTCTGATCTTTCCATTTTTTCTGTCTCTTACGGGGAGAATACCTGAGTCGACCTCTCTCTGACCTATCACGATGATGTAGTTGATCCACTCCGTCTCGGCGGCCCTAACCTTCTTTTGCATCGTTAAAGGTCTGTCGTCTAGGTCAACCCTTATCTGATGTTGCTCTATCTCATCGGCTATTTTTTGAGCGTGTTCAAGGAAGTTGTCAGCTACGGGTATGACTCTCACTTGAGTCGGTGCGAGCCAGAGTGGCAGTATGGGTATCCCTCCCTTCTGTTGTTCCCGGAAAGCCCTTTCTAACGTTGCATAGACGCATCTCTCGATCGCTCCGCTGGGGCTGCAATGCAGGATCAGGGGATGCTTTCTTTCACCTTTTTCGTCCACGTATGTTATTCCGTATCTCTCGGCGTTTTCGATGTCGATCTGGTCGGTTGAGAGGGCGGCGGCCTTGTTCATGTTGTCTACGAAGTTGAACTCCCATTTCGTGATGAAATAGAAGAACTTGTCTTCCCAGATCTCAATCAGCGTGGGCTTTTCATTCATTTTTGCCAATGATGTGATGAAATCCTTGTTTTGTTCGTAGAAGTCCTTGGTGAATCTTATTGCCAGCTCATAGTCCTCGCCTCTCAGCTCTAGACCATCCTCCAATATTTCCTTGCACAACATGAATCTGGCGAGGAACTCTTTCTTCGCTTGGTCTAGGTCTCCACATAACGCGTGGCAGTCGGGCATGGTGAATGTTCTGAGTCTTCTTAGCCCAGAAAGTTCTCCGCTCTTTTCCCTTCGAAAGCTGTATTTGGCTAACTCGTAGATCTTGACGGGTAACTGACGATAGGAGATCTGCGTGTCATGGAGCATGAGGAATTGGCCGAAGCAGGCGCTGAATCTTAGGAAGAAGTCTCTTTCACCTGACTTCAGGAGATACTGTCTTGCTGGGAATCTGTTGAGATAGTCTGCTAGGCTTGGATGTTCATAGTCGTACATGATCGGAGTTTCGACTTCCATGGCTCCGTATTCTATCATTTTTTGTGTGACGAAGTCTTCAAGTAGCGACTTGATCAAGCGTCCTTTCGGATACCACCTGAAATTTCCTGAGTCGCTACCAGATTCATAGTCAACAAGCCCCAATTTCTTCATGAGATTCACGTGAGGTGGGACTTCTTGAACTGCCCTCGCTTTCTCGATTTCGTATCTCGCAAACTTCTCCAGAGTTGGGTGCTCTGCGAAGTCGAATTCCTCAACAGACACCATTCTTCCGTCTGGCCACATGATAAACCAAGAGGACTTCAACTCCTCTTCCGCCTTCAGGGCCTCTGAAACTTGCTCCGCCTCTTCAACATCCTTTGGCAGGATTAATCTGAACTGCTCCGCCAGGGGATGTCCCTTTATCGAAATTGAGAATTTCTTACACCAGCCGAACGGTGTTCTGTACGTTTCAATGCCAGCTTCTCTTGCCTTCTTCTCAATCGCCTTGATTACACTTAATGCATTGCTTGGCTTCGCTAGGTTGCTACTCAGGTGGGCGTATGGATAGATGAGAATCTTGTTTACCTTCAGTTTTTCAAGAGACGATTTGATTTCTTTCACTGCCTTCTCTGCGACGGCTTCGTTGTCTCCCTCTTCAACGCAGGTGAATAAGACAGCAAGTTCTTCAAGGCGACGTTTTTCTTCATCGCATTCCTCGGCCAGCTTGATCTCTCTTTTCATCGGCCTGTATTCTATGAAATTTGAATGGAGCTGAAGTATCCTCATTTGCAGTTCCTCAGTTAGTCTCTAGCTCTACTCATAAAAAGAAACATTATCAAATCAGCCTTGTGNNGCCTTGTGGAGTTCTCAGCCGCTGTATCTCCATTTCTTCAGCTTGCGTTCCGTTCTGGTTTTCCTTTTGTACTCCTTGTAATGATCTTTACAGAGGTATGCTCTTCTTGCTGTGCCTACCTTTAA
>JABAOH010011374.1_pt1 | contig 28415 bp, 28 predicted proteins | sample 7062181 | NCBI WGS metagenome assembly JABAOH01 (sample SAMN14538630, study PRJNA623070) | marine sediment metagenome | biome: marine biome [ENVO:00000428]; feature: marine pelagic biome [ENVO:01000023]; material: deep marine sediment [ENVO:00002113]; isolation source: pool of 5 deep marine...
CTTAGAAAATGGACCAAAGATGGGGGCAAGTCCACGTTTATAATAAGAAATACACATACTTTGAAGAAGATGGATATGTTTATTGGACTATGGGTGCACCCATCGAAGAAACAACCGGTATCAATAGATGTACAAAAGAAAATACCTATGAGTATCGACAGAAGATGGGAACTCTTCCAAAATAATATTTAGTCTGGAGAAATCAAAACGAGAAAATTGTCTTATTATAAAAACGAGGAAATGAATATCTTAATTCGTTTTTTAGGGGGATTTTGTGGGAAGCATCTGCTTGAAGAAAAGATTTTTGTGGTGCCGACATATCAGGTGGGCCATCAGATCGGGGAATCGCTGACAAAGGTCGGACATTCCTGGGTCAATCTGAGGTTTGAGACACTGCCGTCTCTGGCTCAGGAATACGCGGGACTCGATATTTCGCAGGAGAGACTGAGCCAAATTTCTGAATCGTCGGCTGTTATTTTGTTGAATAAGGTTTTTAGCACGCTGCTGGATGAGGAAAGGCTTGAATATTTCAGTAAACTCAAGCCATCGCCTGGAATCATACGGGCTCTGTATAGGTCGCTGCATGCACTGAGGATGGATGGGATAAAGAGCAGCGATTTAGCGCCAAAGACTTTTATCAACGAAAAGAAGGGGCAGGAAATCAGGTTCATCCTGAAAAGCTATGATGAGGAGCTGGAAAGAAACAAGTTCATAGATTTGCCGGGGCTTTATTTTAGGGCGATTGAGGAGGCGGAAGAAAACTCCGTTAGTCAGGAGAAATATTTTCTGATTCTTCAGAACAGCGCACTGGCTAAGTTGGAGAGAGAATTCTTGATGAGGGTTGCGGGGGAAAGGTTGATCTTGGTTCCGCAGGATCCAGTGATGGAGCTGAAAAGGCCGAGGCATTATTTAGAGATTGTTTCGCCTCCTTCGGAGGCTCGCAATGACAGGGGCAAGGAAGAGAGTGAGAGTTCAGGGCTGGGGACGGATTTGGAGAGAGGGGCGTGGTTGTTTGCGCCTTATAAAGCCCCTCCCCCATTCAAAGACGGAACTCTGGAGCTCACAAGAGCTATCGCGCCATCGAATGAGTGCCGGGAAATCCTGAGACGTATAACGAGCGAAAAGATCCCTCTGGATGATGTGGAAGTCGTCTACCCTCCGGGGATCACCTATCCCTCCATCTTTTATGTGCTTTCCATTAAATCAGGACTCGGGGTAACCTTTGGGGATGGCATTCCTCCTGGGTTCACTTCCCCGGGTAAGATATTCAGCGGCATGCTGAAATGGATCGAAGGAAATTACCAGACTACGGATCTCTGCCGCATGATCGAGAGCGGTGACCTGAAGCTTTACGGTAAAGCAAAAGATGTTCCTTCTGCACAGAAAACCAGCCGTTATTTGAAGAGAGCCATGATCGGCTGGGGAAGGGATCGATATGTGGAGCGGCTGGAGAACTTGAAGAAAAACTACGAGAGCAAAATCTCCAAGATTTCAGACGAAGATGAGGAGGACAGGACACCGGAATATGAGGCCATTATCAAGGATATCGACAGGGTCAAAAAGCTGTTAAAAGCGATGCTCGGCTGTTTTCCTTTGTGGGAGGATGAGAAGGCGGTCCATTTCGGAGAGCTCTGCCAGGGAATCTCCCTGTTTTTAAAGGAATTTTCACGCATAAGGAATGAGCTGGACAGGGAGGCTTATGCTGCGATCCGGGCCAAGCTGGATGAGGTGGCAGCACTCGAGACGGCTCTAGTTCCGAAAGAGGACGCCTTCGAGAGACTCCGCATCCTGCTGGAGGGCATACGGGTCAATAAATCGGGGCCACAGCCCGCACATCTCCATCTTTCAAGCTTCCGCTCGGGCGGCTTTTCGGGACGGCCTCTGACCTTTGTGGTGGGGCTCAACCAGGAGCTTTTCCCAGGGGCTGGATACCAGGATCCCTTTCTTCTGGATGAGGAGAGAGGGAGGATTTCCGCCTCGCTAAAGACCACTGAGGATACCCTGAGGGAGAATCTTTACGGGATGGCAGCCCTCATCTCAGGGCTCAGGGGAAGGGCTGTTCTGAGCTATTCTTCCTATGACATCGTGGAGGAACGGCCGTCTTTTCCCTCGTCGCTGATGCTTCAGGCTTTTCGCCTTGTGGAGGGAGAGCCGAGGCTCGATTATTCGGCGCTTCTGGAGAGGCTTCCCGAACCGCATGGATTTCTGCCTGAAGATATGGAGAAGACATTCGATACGATCGACTGGTGGCTGCGGAAGCTTTCCTCTGACGGTACACTCTATGACGGGATCGATGCTGTGAAAGGCTGTTTTCCTGAGCTCGGTCAGGGAATCGAAGCTCTCGATATCCGGAATGCTTTGAGATTGAGTCCCTATGAGGGAATAGTCCAGGTGAGGGCCGAAGAAGCCCACCCTCTCTTCAACAGAGATGTGATCATGTCTTCATCACGGTTCGAGCTCCTGGCATCCTGTCCTTTTGCCTATTTCCTGAGTTACATTCTCGGACTTGCCAAGCCGGAAGAGGTCACATTCGATCCCTCGGTGTGGCTGGATCCTCTGCAGAGAGGAAGCCTGATCCATGAGATATTCTGCGCGTTCATGTCAGAGGTGAAGAAGAGGGGGGAAAAGGTCGAAGCGAAAAAACACCTCTCCCCTATCCAGGAGATCGCCGAGGAGATCATTGCCCGCTACAAGGAAGAGATCCCGCCGCCCTCTGAAGGGGTTTTCGCAAAAGAGAAGGCCGAGGTGATACAGGCGCTGGATGTATTCTTGGCGGCAGAGGAGAAACTGGGAGAGCGGGTGGAGCCGCTGATGTTCGAGGTCGTTTTCGGGATCGCTGAGGAGAAGGGCAAAGGAATGGAAGAGCCGGTGGAGGTGCCGCTTGCGCCTGATCGTTCATTCCGGCTCAGGGGGCGGATCGACAGGATCGACCGGGTGGAAGGCAGCGGCTACCGGGTCGTCGATTACAAAACAGGACGCTACTCCCGGTATGACAAATTCCGGTGCTTCGGTGGAGGACGTACCCTCCAGCATGTCCTTTATGCTCTGGCTGCAGAGGCCATATTGAAGAAGACAGGAAAGGATGCAAAGCCCAAGGTGGTCGAGAGCGGGTATTATTTTCCGACACAAAGGGGGGAAGGCAAGGAGGTGACGGTCAAGGAATTCGACAGGCATGCGCTCAAGGGGCTGCTGAGGGAGCTTTTGGATATTGTAAAGAAGGGGCATTTTATCGGCAGCCTGGACAAAACAGACTGCACCTATTGTGATTTTAAGCCCATCTGTGGAGAGGGTGCGGCTGATAGGACTAAAGCAAAGAAGAACGCAAATCCTGAAGAGTTCGGCATCGTGGACAGGCTCAAAGAGTATAAATAGCCATGGATAACCGCAAGCTTTTAGACAAGGAAGCCAGGGACAAGATCAAGACCGCACTGGATACGACTCTGCTTGTGGAGGCAGGGGCAGGTTCAGGAAAGACCCACAGCCTGGTGGACAGGATGCTGGCACTTTTGGCATCGGGAAGGGCCAGGATCAACACCTTTGCGGCGGTGACGTTTACCAGGAAGGCAGCGGCTGAGCTGCGGGGGCGGTTCCAGACCGAGCTGGAGAGGACGGTTCTGGCAGTACGGGATAGCGAGGAGGATGAGGAAATCCACGACCGGCTGGCCGAGGCCCTCCACTATCTGGAGCAGAGCTTTATCGGGACCATCCATTCCTTCTGTGCCAAGATTTTGAGGGAACGGCCCATAGAGATCGCATTGGACCCTGATTTTGCAGAGCTCGAAGAGATCGAGAACAGCATCTTCAGGGAGAACTGCTGGCATGAGTATCTGGTGAAGGCAAGACTCGAGGATGAGGAGGGGCTTGGTGGATTGGAGAAGGCCGGCATCACTCCTGATGAGCTGAAGGATTCGTTCGTGTCTCTGTCGCTCTATCCTGAGGTGGAGCTCATCGGAGGGAGCGATGAGGAACCGGATTATGGAGCCTACAGGAAGGCGCTCGAGGATTTTCTGGGGATGGCCCGGGAGAGGGTTCCTTCTGTAAGACCTGAGAAAGGGTATGATGACCTCCAGTATTTGATGGACCGCTGTTTTCTACGTCAGGCAAACCTCGATTTTCAGGACCATGGGGTGCTGATGGAGACATTCGAGCTTTTGGATAAAAACGCGGGTGTTGTACAGAACAGGTGGCCCTCCAAAGAGGAAGCGCTGGGTTTCAGGGATGCGTTCGAGTCGTTCAGTGATGAGGTGATCAGGGAAGTATTGAGGCGGTGGCGGGAGTACAGGCATTCGAAGATTCTGGCCTTTTTGAAGCCGGCTCTAGATTTCTTCAGGGAGAGGAGGTTGAGCCAGTCGAAACTCAATTTTCAAGACCAGTTGATGCTGGCCTCTGAACTACTGAGGGAAAACCCAGAGGTCAGGCAGTATTTCAGCAGGCGGTATTCCCATATCCTGGTGGATGAGTTCCAGGACACAGATCCCATCCAGGCAGAGGTTTTGCTTTATCTGGCAGGGACAGACACAGAGGAGAAAGACTGGCATAGGCTTGTACCCAGGCCTGGATCGCTGTTTCTGGTGGGCGATCCGAAGCAGTCGATCTTCCGTTTCAGGCGGGCCGATATCGACACCTACAACCTGGTAAAGGAACAGATCGGGAAGGGTGGCGGAGAGGTGATTCACCTGACCACGAATTTCCGGTCTCTGGATGAGCTTGCAGAGTGGAACAATGGGGTGTTCAAGAGCGTGTTTCCTGAGGAGGCGGACAGATACCAGGCAGCCTTTGCCCCAATGAATACGGTGAGGGATGGGGATGAGCGGCTTCACGGGGTGTACAAGATCTCTATACCCAAGCAGGAAAGGAACAAGACAGAGCTGATCGTGGATATCGATTCTGAAAAGATCGCCGATTTCGTAAGCTGTGCCTTGGGTGATGGGGCAGATGGAGGGAATGGAAATGGATGGTCACCGTCGGATTTCATGATTTTGTTCCGCTACAAAAAACATATGACCGTGTATGCCAGGGCATTGGAGAAACGGGGCATCCCGTATGAGATAACCGGAAGCAGCGCCTTTTCAGAGTCTGAGGAAGCGAGGGAAATTCTGAACCTGGCGAGAGCTCTGAACGACCCCGACAATCCTATCTATACGGTGGCTGTTTTGAGAGGGGTCTTCTTCGGAGTGAGCGATGAGGAATTGTATAGGCACAAACAAAAAAGGGGACGGTTCTCTTTTTCGACGAAAGAGGAGGAGAAAGGAGAAGGTGATGGAGAAAGAGAGGGAGATGAGGGAGAGCATGAGAACGAAGGAGAGGCTGAAGACAGAGTCGTGAGAAGTCTTGCCAAACTCAGGCATTGGTGGGGATGGATCAGGGAGTATCCGGCGACCACGGCCCTGGAGATGATCTTCGAGGATTCGGGGATCTTCAATTATGCCGCATCCTCTGAGATGGGGAGCAGCCGGGCCGGAAACCTTTTCAAGCTGCTGACGATCCTGCGCAGCCAGGAGAGGGAAGGTGCAGCATCCTTTGCCGAGCTTGTGGATTACCTGGAGGAGCTCGTTTCTGTGCACGAGATAGAAGAGATGAGTTTGACACCGGGGAGAAAAAACGCTGTCCGGCTGATGAACCTGCATAAGGCAAAGGGATTGGAAGCGTCTTTTGTTTTCCTGGCAAATCCGGTGGGAATTAAGGGGCATGAGCCGGACAAACACATCATCCGAGAAGGAATGATTCCTGAGGGATATTTTCTATGCAGGAAAAAAGTCGGGGAGTTTCATTGGGCCGCACTTTCCCATCCTGTGGGATGGGAGGAAAAGGCCGAAGAGGAGAGGCAGTATGATGAGGCCGAGGAGCAGAGGCTGATGTATGTGGCCTCGACAAGGGCCAAAGACTGCCTGGTGGTGAGCACATATGAGGGAGCACTGGGAGGGAGGCGCGCATGGAGTTCCATGGATGATTACATACAGGGTGCGCCTGAGCTCCAGATACCGGATGTGAGAGCTGTCGAGGAAAGGGAGAAACTGAGGCTTAAGGAGGACGAATGGGAAGAGGCGAAGGAGGAGATTAAGCAGCGTTGGGATGTGGTGGCCGTGCCGAGTTATGCCGTGGAGAGTGTGACGTCGCTGGCCAAGAAGGATCTGGAAGTGCCCGAGTGGAGGAGGGGAAGTTACGGTATGGCCTGGGGCAGAGCCGTGCACAAGATGCTCGAGACCGTAGGGAAATGGGATGGCGATTGGCACGGTGATGGGAAAGGCGATGTTAACGGCAACGGCGAGGGACAGGCCGATAAGAGCAGAAAAAGCAGCACTGACAGATATTTTCAAAGGCTCATCCAGTTAGGAGAAAATATCCTGGTGGCAGAAGAAATGAGTCTGGATAAAAGGGTCGAACTTGTGAAACTGGTTCTTTCGATAACAAGATCCGAATTCTGGCAACGGGTGAAGCAGGCCGAGAGGAAGCTCTTCGAAGTGCCCTTCTCGATCCTGACGGATAGAGAAGCGTTGCCCACCATTCTGACCGGGGCCATCGACCTGGCTTTTTTGGAGAGCGAGGGGTGGATCATCGCCGACTTCAAAACAGACGATGTCGGAGACAACCTCCAGAGCTTCGTCGAATACTATGCCCCACAGGTTAAAATCTACTGCCGCTACTGGGCAGAGATCACCAGACAGCCCATCAAAGAAGCCGGCCTCTATTTCACATCCATCGATAAGTGGGTAGAAATAAAACTGAGCTAATTCAAACGCACTGGATAAAATGACATTGTCATGGCGAGCGAACAAGGAGAGCGTGGCCATCCAGTGATCGCCACGTCGTTTCACTCCTCGCGATGACAGAGGAATGAATACAATCATAATATTGACATGAGTTTTGACAAAGAAGAACAGAAGGCCCTCTGGTGGCTGGTCAAGTGGGGGCTGTTCTGGATCCTGGTCCTATTGCTTTTCGGCGTCCCGATACTGATTTTCTAGCATATCTCAAAAATCTTGGTCCGAGTTACAAAAATACAAGCTGTATCTGTATTTCAGTGCGTATCAGCAGATATGTGAGATTTCATGAACAAGTCAGCCGTCGATAAATAATGATGGCAAAAGAATTGCATTGTGTTCCCATTTCAGGTACAATTGTACCCAATATGAGCACACTCTCCCCTGAGAAGACTCTTCTATCTAACCTCTTCGGGAAAACGAGAAGATCGATACTCGCATTGCTCTACTCTCATCCCGACGAATCCTTTTATGTCCGGCAGATTCTTCGCACTGCAGGTATCGCCCCTGGCGCAGCTCATCGAGAATTAAAATGGTTATCCGAAACAGGCATTATCCTGAGGAAAGTCAGCGGACATCAAGTTTATTATCAAGCCAATTCCGAATGTCCTATTTTTTGGGAGCTCAAAAACATCATCACCAAGACAGTGGGCGTAGCTGACATAATCCGTGCACAATTGGCACCCATAGAAAATCGGATCGATATTGCTCTCCTTTTCGGGTCCATCGTTCGAGGGAAAGAATCCAAGGACAGCGATATCGACATTCTCATCGTTGGTGATCTGACCTTTGCAGAAATTTCCGAAAGATTAGCTCCTGTTCAAAAAATACTGGGAAGAGAAACGAACCCTGCAGTTTTCAGCTCCGATGAATTCCAGGACGAGCTCAAAAAAGGCCATCACTTTCTCAATTCTGTCTTGAAAAGTGACATTATTTATTTGATCGGGGATGAAATTGAGCTTAAACGGATGGCTGAAAAACGGATGGCTGATTGAGCACAAAACCAGCGTAGAAGGATCGAGGATTTATTCCGTATCGTGGATCGTGATCTCAAAGATTGCGAAGTAACCAGGCTGAGTCCGGATTGGAGGTTCAATATTGCCTATAATGCAGCTCTTCAGTGTGCCAAAGCAGCACTGGCAGCCGCAGGGTACCGGCCCACAAGAGAATCACATCATTATCGTCTAATTCATTCTCTGGCCTACACAATTCATGCCAGCGATAAACTGATTATCCAGTTCGACATGTTCAGGAAAAAACGGAATATCAGCGATTATTTGAGATCAGGCGAAATATCAGATCAAGAGGTCAAAGAAATGATTGCCCTGGCAAAGAAATTACGGACCCGAGTGCAAAACTGGATAAAGGAAAGGCAGGATTGACCTTGCATTCGAACGCGTAATTGACATATAGACGTCTATTTGTCAACAATAATTATTTCATAAGAGCCAATCATATCTTGGAAACGATGGTCCTATCAAATTCCACTGTCTGCACATGTAAAGCAGTTCCATATTTTATCTTATTTCGATATTATGCTTATCATATAAGTGCGGCGGAACACCGCTTAAGAGAGAAAGAGATATGACGACATCTTGCAGGTCATGGTGGCGAAACTGTGCCTTGGAACCAGATTCTGAAATTATGGACATCGATAGGATGGAGGACAGTATCGCTCCGTTAAACCCAAATGTTTTAAAGATCCGCGAGCTTATTTCGAGTTTCGAATTGTGCCATCACAAGGCCGACCGATGGGTCTACAACATCATCGAGGCGATCGGCGCCGGAAAGACCCATAAGGGATTGGGTACCCGTCCGCCGGGTCAGATACACCCTGCAGAGAAGGTCTGGCAAAATGCCTGCGCCGCACTCTCGGCTTGGTGTGCGGGATGCCCGGGCAGTAAGGTCGATTTGTCTATCGGCACCGTACCGTCATCCCGACTCCTTGCATGCCTCGGAGAACGCTCGCCTCTGAAAGAATGGCAGGTCCAACGGGTGATCGAGAAGATCCGCAGTGAAATCCATTGGCCCCAGTCATGTGACGATCCCACAGCCCAGTACACCTGGATTCTTTTAAGCGGAGGCGAGTACGAATCTGCTTACCGCAGTGAGTGCCCTGAACACTATAAGGAACATGAAGATTTTTGGTTGAAAACGGTCCGGACGTTCATTCATGACACCGAGAATGGGAAAGAAGCCGAACTCTCGCTTGGCCTGGCCATCGACATGCTTTGGCCATGCCACTGGGCATTTGTGAGGAATCTTCAAATCGTTCTTCAAGCCATAGGGGGAGAACTCAATCCGGAGAGACCGTTTGCAGCCTGTGGCAGGAACATAATCCTGCTGCCGATTCGCCGCCGTATGGAGATTGTTTCCAACACTTTAAATGTCTTCTTCGGCACGCCGGAGTCAAACAAAGAAATAGACAAAAATTTACTGGATCTGCTCGGAGAACCGACGAAAATAAAAAAATGGCTGGCTACCTCCTTAGACAAGACACTCCAACTTCAACTGAATCCGCCGGCTAAGATGAGAGCGATATCTGCCCTGGCCGGGCCTGACTGGATAAAACAATAAGGCTCTACCCGGGCCTTTGATGTTTCATATGGTTCAGAGCTGCCCTTTTTTATATCCTCTAAATATAAGAAATCACCGCGGGATTCATCCGGAAAGGCGATTGATTCTTCCGCCTCATCAAGTAACAATATATCTGAAGTAAATGGTGGCTTTTCCCAGTAAAGTGCTTGTTATCGCGGATTATGACAAGTACCACTTCAATGAAGAACTGAGGAGGAATATCGACTTTGTCCTGGCCTGTGGCGATATTCCTTTTCATATATTCGATGAAATCTCTGAGCAGTTCAATAAACCGATTTTTGCTGTGAAGGGGAATCATGATCCGACTGCCCCTTTTCCTGATTGTGTGGAAGATGTCCACCACAGAATAGTCCAGCACCGGCGCTGGCTCATAGGGGGTTGGCAGGGAGTCCCCCATTACAAAGGCACAGGACCATATGAATGGGACGACATGAACGCGGCCTATCAGCTCAGCAAATTCCCTTATGTGGATATCTTCATCTGTCATGCGCCGGTGGCCAAGAAGACAGACAAGGAAGATTACGCTCACTTAGGAAGCGAGGCCATACTGAAATACATCGAGGAGAAACAGCCCCGGTATGTTTATCATGGCCATGTACATTCCAAGATGGGGGCAATGATCGGGAGAACGGCTGTTGTTAGCGTGTTCGGTGCACAGGTTGTGGCGCTGAGTTAGGAAGAATTTCTGCCGTAGACAACGAAGAACGGAAGGCCCTCTGGTGGTTGATCAAGTGAGGGCTGTTCCGGATCCTTGTCCTTCTGCCTTTCGGTATCCCGATACAAATTTTCTGAGTTCTCTTACAAATCCCCTAAAATCTTGCTTCCAGCAATAAAAATTGCGATTTTTGGCTCTTTTATTGCTGGGAGTTATAAAATTCACCCTAAAATTCATCGAGTCATTTTTTGTGTTGACTTCAAGGGCGGCGTCAGATTTAATGTACACAACTTCAGGAATCATCTCAAAGTGAACAGGAGGTTTTCATGAGAGGTAAAGTTTCCATCATTTTAATGGTTTGTTTTTTAGCTGTTCTCTTTGTTTCAAGCACTCGGGCTCAGGCTGAAGATGAGGGACAAAAATCTCAACTCATATGGATGAGAGAGATCGCCGTCAAACCCGCTATGGCCAGTGAATATGTGGAGGCCATGAAAGATTATACCGCTTTGTGCAAAGAGCAAAATTATCCTTTCCCGTTTTCAGTATGGGGAGATGGAAATTTCAATTATTTTTATGTCTATCCGGTCGATGACTACCAGGGCCCGATGACCATTTATGATGCCTCTGGTGAAATGTTGAAGAAATGGGGAGAAGAGAAGGTTCAGAATTATGAGAAGGCGATGAGATCTTCGATCAGCTCCTACAAGGACTATTTCGTCGAGTATCTTCCTGAATATTCTTATATCCCCGAGAATCCGCGGCTTAAAGATGAAGACATGAATTACGCGATCTGGGATATTGCTTATATTCCATTGGACAAAGAAGCCGAGTACTTGAAACTCGCGAAAGAAGGTGCTTCCTTAATGAAGAATAAAAACCTCGCTGAACCTGCATTATTTTATACCGGACGCCTGGGCACAAAAAGGCCCTTTTACTTTAGCTTGGGATTCGGCAAAGATGCGGCTGATTTCTGGACAGCAAACGAAAAAATGTGGGAGCAGCTCGGTGAAGAAGGGGGAGAGCTCTATCAAAAATTCATGAAACTCATCACAAAAAGGGAATTCAAGCAATTCTGGATGATAAACAGCCTTTCTTACCAGCCTGAAATAAAGGAGTAGATCACTCTTTGAAAGGGGCAGATCCATGCTGAAGTTCATAACCAGTGCATTTCTGGTGCTGCACGCTTTCGTTCATTTGCTGTATTTCGGACAGAGCTGGAGACTCTTTGAGCTTCGACCCAAGATGATCTGGCCCCAGGGCTCGTGGGCATTTTCAAAACTACTCGGAGATGAAGCAACCAGATTGCTGGCGAGCATTTCCTGCGTATTGGCTGCCATCGGTTTCGTGGCGGGCGGTGTAGCAATACTCGCGGGTTTCGCAATGACCTGGCGTTCTCCTTCTGGCCTATATTGATAGCCAGGATTCTCCTTCAGGCTATCATTGATAGTATGAACTTGACATCAGATAAATAATCAGATTAAATATTGGACACTTACGGAATCATTTATTTTAAGAAATTGGAGGTAAGGGATGAAAAAACTGCTTTTTATCTTGCCTTTGGTCCTTCTGTTTTGTTTCGCTTTCGGCTGCCAGCAGGCTGAAGAGGCGGCTGAAGAACCTGAACCTGTGGTGGATATCGAAGCCGAAAAAGCGAACGTCCAGTCTGTGATTGACATGATTAACACGGCCTTTGAATCCGAGGATATGGAGATGCTTTCGAAATGTTTTTCTCGCGATCCTGATATGGTGATTTTCGGCACAGATGCGGCTGAACGCTGGGTGGGGTGGGATGCCTTCGCACAAGCTCAACAACAATTCTTCGAAGCTCAAGAAGAAAGCGATTTATCAACAAGAGACATGGTCATCCATATTCACCAGACCGGCGAGGTTGCATGGATGTCTTATCTGATGGATTGGAAAGGTCAGGCGCTGGGAGAACCATTCGATTTTACGGGAATAAGAATGACAGGGGTAATGGAGAAGCAAGACGGAAACTGGGTGATTGTCCAGTGGCATGGTTCTATTCCGGTCTCAGGACAGGCAGTGGAGTATTAAAACTCCTTATCCTGATCGGTACGATTTCTGCTTAACGCCAGCAGCTCGGCATGGAGCTGAAGCCGAAGGAGGCGAGCGGTTCGAGATTTACTTCTGGAGGACCCGTTCTGGCGTGGAAGTCGATTTCATCGTTTATGGGGAGGATGGATTCTGGGCCATTGAGGTCAAGAATTCCTCCAAGGTCAGGGGGGAGGATCTCCGACCTCTCCGTACTTTCCAGAAAGATTTCCCGGAATGCCGCCCTATCCTGCTTTATCGGGGTCTTGAGCACCTTTTGAAACATGGGATTCTTTGTCTTCCCTGTGAGGAATTCCTTGTTCAACTCCGTCCGGGAAGATCTCTGGACGCCGGAATTTAAAGTTCATCTGATTTTTATTTTTTCATAAGGGTGATAAGATGATAAAATTCATAAATCAGATGAGAAAAAATTCTATATGAGTGAAAGCAAAAGCATGAACGGGAATGATGTGTCCCAGTGGCGAAGATGGCTGCAGTCCGCTCCGGTGGCCGCCTTTTTTCTTCTGACCTTCTTGTTTTCTTGGGGCGTGTGGTGGCTGGTCAGGCCTCTGGTTTCCGGCGCTGGAGGAGGATGGCGTACCGCCTTCCATACAGCCGGGTTGTGCGGACCCACGGTGGCTGCCCTGGTCCTCAGCGGGCTCCTTTACGGCTGGCAGGGGGTCGGTGATCTGCTGAAGCGGATCGGGCGCTGGCACGTAGGGTTGGGCTGGTATTTGTTCGTCCTCTTTTCGACACTTATCATCGGTCTCACAGCCATCGGAGTGCATAACCTGGCCGGAGGCACGACTCCGCCCATGAACCGAATCGTACTCGCCCAGGCTCTCCTGCCTCTGCCTGCTGGCCTGCCTGAGGAGTACGGCTGGCGCGGATTCGCCCTGCCGCACCTTTTGAAGAAGCGCAGCGCCCTCGTGTCAAGCCTCATCATCGCCTTTTTTTGGGTGGTGTGGCACATCCCCATTTCCCCCATCCTGAAAAATGTCTCATTCCTGGGGCTCTTCCTGCTGGAGGTGATCCCCCTGAGCATCCTGTTCAGCTGGCTCTACATCAACAGCCACGGCAGCATCCTTTTGGTCGTCCTCTACCACCTGGTTTACAACGTGGTGGTCTACGTGCTGAACATTCCCGGCTCGCGCTCTCTGTGGGCGGTTTACATCGGCTTGAATTGGCTGCTTGCTGTTCTGGTCGTCGCCCGTTACGGAGCTTCACGTCTAACCCGCCAGAAGGCCCGGTTGGAGTCTGTGTCGGCGTAGATCCACCGGCTGCCTTTCCAGAGAGCGGCCACACCGCGTTAGAGGTGAAAACAGTCAGACAGGCGCCCTCGCCTAGATCTGGCTGATGTGGTTTGACATGAAAAGGCCGTGAAGCCTTTTATGATCACAAAAGGGAGTTCGGGGCGCAGATTGTTCCGCTGCTCAAAACCTGTAACCGATGGTTGCACCGATGTAGTTGAACTCGAGAAAGTCCATGCCCTCCTCGGTCCAGGTCAAAATATAGGCGGTCAGGATGAGATTTCCAGATCTGTATCCTACATTCGCCTTTGGCGCCAGATTGCCTGATTCAGACTCCCCATCGAAGAAGATGACGGGCAGAACGGCCCCGCCTCCGACGAAGAAATCCCCCAGCTTGATGTTCAGCATAGCGCCCGGATAGAGCGTTATGACATCAAAATCCAAGCTGTCATCTACCACGGCCATGACTTCGGGGCTGATCTCGAGGTAGAGGCCAACGGCGATCCCGAGCCTGGCATCCAGTGTGAACCAGGCATTATCGAACGAGGTCCCCTCAAAGAGATTGGTCTGGACGCCCAGGTTGAGGCTGAAAGCCGACCTGGTCTCCTGGGCCTGAGCACTGGAGAAAACTCCCCCCACAAAAAGACCAATCACCACCACACTCAAAATGACCTTTTTCATAAACGGCCTCCCATGCAATGATCTAATTTTATCCCCTTTTCTTTTTCTTTTCCTATCAGATAAATTATACACCCGATGTCAATATCTCAGGGGGCTCACTTGTGAGAAGCGGATCACTCTTTTTTCATATAGCCTTTAGTCTTGAGATAACCTTGAATTTTATGGGCGAGGGATTCAGCTTCTTTTTTCAAGTCTTTAAAATCCTCTTTTGTGAAGATATAAACCGGGTTATAATCGGCTTCCTCCCTGTATTTCATCAATTTTGAAAACACGTGAGAATCTTTTGGACGAAAAATTCCTTCCTTGACAAAGTGAAGTGCAAACAGCCTCAGAGCACCCTCATGGCTCTTTTGTTCCAATCCCTCTGTAAGCAGAGCTGCTCTTATATGATACAAAACGAAATAATACAGCCTGGACAGCGCATCATTTATGTAGCCATTTTCGAACAATAAACACGCTGCATCAAAAGCCGTTGTGGCTCTTTTTATTTCTTCATGGATATTCTTTTTTTTATTGAATTCATTCATAACCGGATGCCTTCATTTTCGATCTTATAGGCTATGGCTCTTTCTCTCTCTTTAAGAAATTCTAAATCCTCCTCCGATAGAATTAATGTCGAAAGGGACATGATATTCTCAAATTCAAAGGCAGCGATATCCTCAAGAATCAGATTTTTTTGCTCTCTTGTGAGGCCTTTAATAATAATCGCAATGTCTATATCGGAATGACGATCTGAGTCTCCTCTGGCCTTTGATCCGAAAAGATACAATCTGACGTTATCTGCTCCCACTAAAGCTTCTATAATGCTTTTAAATTTTTCGATGAGTTTCTTCTCGGCATCGTTGAGGTTCATTATACCTTCTCTTCACATCACATATCTTACCACAAAAAGAAGGCCCCTTGATATTAAAGGAAGATTAACTCACTCTTACAGAGAGGTATCATTCCCGAAAAAGATTAGAGATCTTTATCACATTAACACAATGAAAAGGACAGAGAGCAGGAATCCAAATTGCCTGTAGTGGCTGACCGAGCGGCCCCTGCTTGGAGTTACAATTTTACTGCTTTCAAATTCAGGTGCCTTACCAGAGGATCGAAATCCTGATCAGTGCGATTTCTGCTTAACGCCAGCAGTTTGGCAGGAAGCTTAAGCCAGAGGAAGGGGAGAAATGATTTCTCCTTCAAGTAGTTTATTATATTAGGAAGTAGCTGCTTGTTGGGAGGCCATCTTTTGCAGCTTGGGAATCTTTTTATGTACACGCATGCTGTGCCAGAGGTTCCAATCCCTCTGAAGATTCAACCAGAATTCCGGTCCTGTGCCTAGAGAATCCCCCAAGGCAAGTGCAGATTCTGCTGAGATTCCCCTTCGTCCATTGATGATCTCATTCAGTCTTGCATAAGTCCAGCCCAAATGTCGAGCCAATTCCAATTGTGTTATTCCAGAAGGCTCAAGAAATTCCTTTAGGAGCATCTCCCCTGGATGAGTCGGCGGTCTATTTTTTGGAAGCATTTTTCATCTCCTGTGGTAATCCACTTTACTGTTGATTCCATCATAAATATCTTGAGCTGTTCTATTGCTAAAATTCTTTATCATAATTTATATATCATAACTCGATATATCAGTCAATAGTATAAATATTTTCTACGTGTATTTAAACTCTTAACCATAAACATTGACGAGACATTTTACTTTGTATTCTCATATGCGATACATCACTTGATCGAAAATGTGCTTTCGAATTTTTCCCGTTTTACTGTAACCCTTCTCTCTGCACACATAATCAAAAGCAGCGTTAAACTGCTGGCAGCTGATTTATACAGAAAAGGAAATCAGTTGTTATCATCCTTATCGAATTGGGTTGAGTTCCAGTTAGGAGGTTCGACTCCGTGGAGATGGCGGACGAAAAAGTCGAACATCTTTCTCTGTCCGTATTCTCCTCCCATGCCATGCCCGCCGCCAGGGATAACCAAAAGGTCGAAGTTTTTATCGGCCTTTATCAGAGCATCCACCACCTGCATGGTGGAGGAAGGATCGACGTTGGTGTCCATCTCCCCCAGGATCAGGAGAAGGTGTCCCCGCAGCCGGCAGGCGTTGTCCACATTGGAAGAGGCCGCATATTCCGGGCCTGCCGGCCAGCCCATCCACTGTTCGTTCCACCAGAGCTTGTCCATCCGGTTGTCATGACAGCCGCAGGAGGAAACTCCCACTTTGTAAAATTCCGGATGAAAAAGAAGTCCTCCCAGGGCATTCTGGCCTCCTGCGGAATTGCCGTAAATTCCCACCCGGCTGATATCATAGTAGGGATATTTGGCTGCCACTGCCTTGTGCCAGAGAATCCGGTCAGGGAAGCCGGCATCCCCGAGATTCTTCCAGCAGATATCGTGGAAAGCCTTGGACCGGTTGCTGGTGCCCATTCCGTCGATTTGAACCACGATGAATCCCATCTCTGCCAAGGGCTGCATGCGGAAGCAGGGGCTGAATGTCTTGGGAACATGGGAGCTGTGGGGTCCGGCGTAGATATATTCCACCACGGGATATTTTTTTTCAGGGTCAAAATCCATGGGCCGGATGATGATGCCCCAGATATCTGTCAGGTTGTCCCGGCCTTTGGCCGCAAAGGCCTCGGGAGGCTTCCAGCCCGCCTCTTTCAGGCGGTTGATATCCGTATTTTCCACCTCCATGATCAATTTGCGGTCTGCTGTCCGGTGCAGTTCGGTGCGCGGCGGCAGATCGACCCGGGACCAGGTGTCGGTGTAATAGCTCATGTCCGATGAATAGGCGATGTCGTGGCTGCCTTGGCCTTCGGTCATCAGGGTCAGGTCCTTTCCGTCGAAATCGATCCGGTAGGCATAAACAAAATAGGGGTCTTCACCCTCCTTCATCCCGCTCGCCTGGAAATATACCTGTCTTTTCTCCTCATCGACTTTGTCCACTCTGCGCACCACCCATGGGCCTTTGGTTATTTGATTTTTTACCTCTCCGCTTGATCCATCGTAAAGGTAGAGGTGATTCCAGCCGTCCCGCTCCGACATCCAGATGATTTCTCTGCCGTCGTCGATATCATAGCGGTATTTTTTTCCTGAATAGGCAAAGAAGGTTTCCGGCTCCTCGCTGATTATGGCTCGAGCCCTGCCGGTTGTCCCATCCACTTCTATGATACGGTAGCCCTGATGTCCTCTCTGGTTGTATTCAAAAGTGAAGGCCCGGCTGTCCTCACGCCAGACGGGGTCATATATCTCATAAGGATTGGGGAATAAACCACTGTCGATACAAACGGCTTTTTTCTCATCGAGCAAAAAAAGCACAGGCTGTTCGATATCGAGGGCATCTCCTGGCTTGGCGTATTCCATCTCGTGATGCTTGGGTTGAAGCTGGTCAGATGGAGATGACTCCACATAATGAACGATCCGGTGAAAGCCCCGGCGGAGACGGAAAGCGGCGATCTTTTTCGAATCAGGCGACCAGGCGAGGGAAGAAAAGGTGTAGTAATTGCCTTCAGAGCCGTCGTGGCTCAGGAAAAATTTGTCCCCGCTTTCTTTTGAACGGACCGCCACATTGTAGTTTTCGATAAAAGTTTCCCATTTGCCGTCCGGTGAGGCTTTGGTCTCAGGGGAAGCAGCCTGAGGAGCAGGGCCCCTCTTCCACATGTCAAATCCGCCTCTCCTCCACCGGCTGGCTGGCCCCACTTTTTTACAGGCATAAGTCTCGAGATTGCATGAGTATTTAAAGCGCCCCACTGTCAATTCGATCGATTTCTCATCTTCTGAGAACTCGATGAACCTGAACGGCAGGTCATAAGGCTTGACCTTTTCTCCCAGAACTTCGGACAATCCGGCAGCCAGCTTTTCGTGGTCAAAGGCAGCCTTTTTGGTTTGCGTGTCGGCATCGACCATAAAAAAGGCAGTCCCCTTTTCAATTGACTTTTTGTACCAGAGCCGGTGGGTTTTTCCGATCCAACCGCTGGCCTCCACCATATTGAGAGCCAGAGGCTGGAGCCTTTCTCTCAGGCCGGCTGCTCTCTTGTAATCCTGCACCTGGCCCTGGGCCATAAGAACAGTTTGCAGGGCGGGCAGGATAACAGCAGTCAGAATCAAGATCAAAATGCTCTTCGTTTTTAGAATTCTCATATGATTTTTCCCTCCTTCCTTGATAGGTGAAGTCACGGCTGTTCCATGACATTGAAGAATTTCATTTATACGGTTTTTTCTGGAAAGATACAAGGCTGGGGATGTGAAATATACCGGTATTGCAAGTATGGGATTGCAGAAGAGGAGAATGTCCGAAAGCCGCCGGTCGGGCAGAAAATAAATCTTGCTATCTGATTTCGCTTTTGATATAGATAAATAGGATCATGAGGGGATGAGGTAAATTTTTTCTTTTCAAGGCGGCCAATTTCCATCCCTTAAAACAACAAAAGGAGGTTTTTTATGAAGGGTAAGGTTTCTATTATTCTTGGGATTGGCCTGGTGGCCGTTCTTCTGCTCTTTTCCAGCCTGGCCCAGGCTGAGGAACCGAAACCACAGCTTTTCTTCGTCGAAGAAGTCGTCTGTGCACCGTCCATGGCCGCTGAATATGAGGCATATGTCAAAAATGTACTGAAAGTGCTCGACACCCACAGTTTTCCCTATCCGTGGACCGCCTTCAGCACCGATGACTTTCACTACTTCTTTATCTGGGAGATCGACAATTACGCCGCGCTGGACAGTTTTTTTGAAGCTCTCGAGGAATGGGAGAGCAAAATCGGAAAGGAAAATGCTCAAGCCATCGGGGAACAAGTCGTAGGAACATACAAACACGTCCGGTATTCTTGTTATCTTCATGTGCCGGAGATGTCTTATCATCCCGAAAGTCCAACGCTGAAACCCGGAGAGGAGAATTTCATTTACATGGGTTACTGCCATGTGCTCGGAGGAAAGGAAGAAGAGGTAGCGAAGTACTTCAAGGAGATCGGAGACATCTGTAAAGAGAAGAATTACGGAGGCGGATGGGATACTTATGCCGGCATATTGGGGGCAGATATGCCGATCTATGTTTATCTCGAATTCGGTAAGAGTGCCGGCGACTTCTGGACACAGTCGGATGAATTCCATGAAGCTTATGGAGAAGAAATCATGGAAGTCTGGTCCAAGTGCATGGATCTCTTCCGCAAGTATGAGTACAGAACAGGGATGGTACGGCCAGACCTTTCTTACATGCCCCAGGAAAAATAGAGGGAAGTCAACAATCAGATTAAATACAGGACTACACTCGAGTCCTATCTAGGAATCAATAAAAGGAGGGCCCGATGGAGTGGAAAGACTTGTTCATCGACAGCTACGATGAAGCGTTCAACTCTGTTAAGAGAGCACTGGATGGGCTTTCTCAAAAAGATTTGGACCTGCAATCTCGCCCCGACTGCAACAGCCTTGGCTGGACAGCCTGGCATCAAGCTCGAGAATTGGACGGACTCATCAGCTCTATCACGGGAGAGGAACAGCTTTGGATAAAGGACAGATGGCATGAAAAGTTCAACCGCCCACCCGATCCCACGGACAGTGGGACAGGCCACACTCCGGAGCAGGTCGCATCGTTTCATTCTCCGGATGTTAAGACACTGCTGAATTACTATCAGGCTGTCCTGGAGAGGTCAAAGCGCAGCATTGCCTCCCTCTCCGCTTCTGATCTCGACCGTAAAATCGATGATCCTTGGGCACAATATTTTCCCACTGTTGGATCGCGTCTCGTCGTTGCCTTGGCTGAAGTACTTCAACATGCTGGCCAGGTGGGCTACATTCGCGGCCTGCTCAAAGGTAAAGGTTGGCAGGATTTCTAAGCAAGGCAAGGATTAAGTGTACGACTCAACAGCTGTAAAGATCGATTTAAGATAATCTAGCGGGGGAATTTCATCCGCCTCAGCAGATCCTTGAAGCGCGGGTCGTCGCATAAAATCCCCTGTGGCCAAACTTTCAAATCGACCAAAGCGGGTTCACGTTCCTGGTAGGCTTTCTCCAGCCATTCGAGGGCTCTGTCTTTCTCACCGGCATGATCATACAGTCGCGCAATTTGCGTGGATTGAACATAGGTTTGCTTTGAACGCCTCGTCAGCTTCTCCGCTGCCAGGTTCATCGCTCCTGGGTAGCCAGCCTCCGCGTATCCGCGCGCCAGGGCTTCTGCAACCTCACGATCGCCCTGCACATGAAAATATTTCTTCGCTTCTGCCAGGGCCTCCTCATCCATTCGCTTTTGGTGGAAGGCAACCCAGAGGCCTTCATGCGCCAGATGGAAGTCGGGTTCTGTTATAAGGGTATTGCGGAAGTGCGCAATTGCGTCATCATGCTGGCGCATGTTGAACAGATGCAGACCATAAATACACTTGGCGAAGAAATTGAGAGGGTCCAGTTCCAGTGCTCGCTCGATCTCAGCTACCGCTTCCTCCGGCCGTCCCATCATATCTAAGAAAGACGAGTAAATTAAGTGAATATTCGCATTATTAGGGTTGAGCTCGATCGCCCGCTGGAATTCGATCTCGGCACCACCCCAGTCCCATTCGTAGTAAAATCTGAAAATAGCCAAATTGTAATGAACTTCCGAGAGCGTATCATCCAGCTCAAGGGCTTTCAGCACAGCCTCCTTCACCTTCGGAAAAGCCTCGAGGGGTGGTACGATTCCAAACATTCCGCGGGTGCCCCAGACGCTGCTGATACCTGTATAGGCAAGCGCATAATTCGGATCTTTTTCCAGGGCGAGCTGAAAGTAATCTAGAGCAAGCGCGACGTGCTCGGGAGAAAGCTTCCAATAGTGAAAGAGGCCCTTGAGATAAGCCTCATAAGCCTCGGGTTTTTCGGTGTGGGCCTTGACAAGAGGAGCTTCCTTCTCACCTAAAAATTCAATTTTAAGGGTGTTGACAATGCTTTTTGCTATATCATCCTGGATAGCAAAAACATCCTCGAGCTCTCGGTCATAACGATCAGACCAGATGGGGAAATCTTGTTCCACATTCACGAGCTGTGTCGTGATGCGCAGCCTGTTTCCGGCTTTCCGCACACTTCCCTCCAGGATTGTCTTAACGTTCAGTCTCTTTCCAATTTCCCGTATATCGATATCTTTTCCTTTGAATGAAAAGGCAGAGGTCCGGGCAACAACTCGTAAGTCCTTGATCCTGGTGAGCGAATTGATGAGTTCTTCGACCATCCCGTCACAAAAATATTCCTGGTCTCTTTGGGGACTCAAGTCTACAAAGGGAAGTACGGCAATGGAGTTTTGCCATTTCACCTCGCCTGTCATCTCATATGCAGGCACTTTTGTAGATATTGCTCTTGCTTCTGTAGGAATACCTTTTTCTATCTTGACCAAATCAGCGAGGAGCTCTTCTGCAGATTGATACCTCCTCTCTTTCTTTTTTTCCATGCATATCAGTATCAGCCGGCTCAGGTCTTCGGATACCTCAGGATTGAGCTTCTTCGGATCCGAAGGGATTTGGGATTTGTGTTTGATAGCCACACTTAGTGCGGTATCCCCTTTAAAAGGAACATTTCCAGTGACCATCTCATAGAGAGTGATCCCTAAAGAATAGATATCCGAGCGTTGATCTGCCTCCTCTCCCTCCGCTTGCTCGGGTGAAATGTAATCGGGTGTCCCTACAATCATACCAGTGGTTGTGACTCCCGGCAACTCAACGGATCGGGCTATCCCAAAATCCATAATCTTTGCATGGCCTTTCTTGTCTATCATGATGTTCTGCGGTTTTAAATCCCGGTGCACAACACCCAGCTCATGTGCCTCTATCAATCCCACGGTCACCTGCCGTGTAATACTCAAAGCCTCCTCTATGGGGATCTTTCCCCGTTTCTGTATCTGGCTTTTCAAATCATCTCCGGCCACATACTCCATGGTAATAAAAGGAGTGCCTTCCTCCTCATGGAAGTCATACATGCGGCAGACATTTTTATGAGTGATTTTCCGAGCCAGTTTCAATTCATTCCGAAATCGATCGATCATGATCTTATCTGAAGCGATCTCAGGTCTCAAGAGCTTCAGGGCCATTTCTTCATCGAGCTTTGTATCCCGCGCCCTGTAGACCTCTCCCATACCACCCCTGCCCAACTGTTCAAGGATTTCATATCTTCCGGCAATGGTGGACCCTTTGGCTAAATCCCTTATCGGTATCTCCAGAGTCTTGGTAAAAGAAATATCCTCAGAAGGCCGGAGAGGGGCGGCACACTCACCGCAAAACTTTTGAGTTTCAGGATTTTCGGTCCGGCATTTAGGGCATTTAATTGCCATTGGAGTTCTTCTGATGAGTTCAAAGAAAGACTATCAATTTCCGAAAACGGAGTCAATGAGTTGCACTGACTATTCCCGTCCACACGCCGGTCAGGCCTATTCCGAAGGTGATTCCCAGAAGATAGCTTGTGGGCACCTGCAGGATAATGGTCCGCAGCATAACGATGTGCCATCAACTGGTGAACACCGCTAGTCCATCTGTCCCCCCGGCTTGGATAGCCACGATGTTCAGTACGATCACGGCCGAAGACATGGAGAGCTTCCTCATCGGAATATCCATATGATTTTCTTTGTTGGCTTTCGTCCCTTCTCCTGATAAAATAATTCTAAGAAAAAACCCATCACAATCAGATACGATACGAATGCTGAAGGCAAAATTCAAAGAACTTCAAGACAAACTCCTGGAAGAGACCAAATCATTCTACGGAGACCGGCTTGTCTCTTTCGTCGTCTTTGGTTCGGTCGCCAGAGAAACTTTTCGATATGACTCTGATATCGATCTCCTGATCATCGCCGAAAACCTGCCCAAAGGAAGAATGAAGAGAGTCGCTCAATTTTCGGCTGTTGAAGACGGGATCGCACCTTTTCTGGAATCCCTCAAAAAGGAAGGAATCCACACTTACATCTCGGCAATTTTCAAGACTCCCCAGGAAGCTGAATTGGGAAGCCCTCTGTTTCTCGATATGGTGGAGGATGCCTGTATTCTCTACGACAAAAAAGCATTCTTCGCGAAAAGACTTGAACGGCTTCGAAAAAGACTCAAAGAGCTGGGTGCAAAGAGGGTATGGAAAGGGAATATCTGGCACTGGGTATTGAAACCGGATTATCAACCAGGCGAAGTCATCGAATTATGAACACGAGAAGCCTTGCAGAGAGCTATCTGAAAAAGGCAGTAGACAGGCTTGATATATTGGACCTTCTTTTCGATAAAAACGCTTTTTCCGATGTTATAAGAGAAGCTCAAGAAATCGTCGAGCTTTCTCTAAAAGGTATGCTGCGTTTTGTTGGAGTGGAACCGCCGAAGATTCACGATGTCGGCGGCCTTCTTCTTGAGCATGAAGAGAAATTTCCAAAGGAAATTGCAATACATTTAAAAAGGCTTGCTGATATTTCTAAAAGACTCAGGAAGGAAAGGGAACTGGCTTTTTATGGAGACATAGATTTTATCCCCACCGAGGAATACACAAAAGATGATGCAGAGGAAGCTATCGGAGATGCACGGTTGGTTGTCGATACAACAAAGAAATTGATTCAAAGCTAGACTCTGCTTCAATCAAAAAAAGTATTAATTGACACATCTTCTTATTCCTGATTCCTGGTATGGTTTTTGCTCTAAGCATACATGGAGATAAAACGAGACACAACGGAAGGAGGTCGAAAATGAAAAAAAATATGATCCTCCTGACTGCGCTCCTCGTCATTTCGACGGGGATTTCCTCCTACCGTCCATATGATTGACAAATTTGATCTGTTCGATTACTAACATCTTATGTTCATTTTAGGACAAGTGAAGTGATCCAGAATGCCTCTAGCGGCTGAAGAAACATGTAGTGGCAGATGCAGAATGTTCGGGCCAGATCATTGACAGTATAGATTTCAATCGGAGTCTATCACATGCTCGACTGTGTATTTGCCCCAATAAAAAGTGATAGCTACTGCGGCCACATTAGCTATGACTATTCCCGTCCACACACCGTTCAGGCCTAATCCGAAGGTGATTCCCAGAAGATAACTTATGGGCACCTGCAGGATAATGGTCCGCAGGATGGTCACGATCAGGGAGCGCGTACCTTTCCCTATGCCCCGGAACATGGCGGAAGTGAGCATGCCCAGAGGGACCGCGGGGTAAAATAGAGCCGTGATCCTGAGGAACGCCACCAGCTCTTCCTGGATATGGGAGGCTTCTTCGGAATAACTGAAAATATAGCTTATCGGAACGGCGAATACGGCCACCAGAATTCCCACCGTCAGCTCGATGAGCACTCCGATTTTGACCGCATACAAAAACGCGGTTTTCAGTTTCTCTTTGTTTTTTGCCCCGAATGCCGCTCCGGTTACAGAGACCACTCCTGTGGCCATTCCTAAAAGAGGGATGGTCCCCAGCATGACGATACGCCATCCACTGGTGAACACTGCCACTCCATCTGTTCCCCCGGCTTGGATAACCACGATGTTCAGTACGATCATGGCCGAGGACATGGAGAGCTGAGCCAAGGAGGAGGGAAATCCGACCGAGAGGATCTCTCTCAATATCCCAAAATTCGGCTTAAAATCCTTGAACGTGATGCGGAGGTAAGTCTTTTTTTGGATAAAAAGCCAGTAAAAGAGCAAAACCGCAGATATGGCGATGGATACCAGCGTGGCCCAGGCAGCACCCAACACTCCCAATTCGAATCCATAGATGAATAAAGGATCGAGCACGATGTTCAAACACGAACCGAGGGCCAATCCATACATCGCTTTTTTGGCCGCCCCCTCGCCTCTGAGAATCGCATTGGCGATATGAGAAAAAACGAGTATGGCAGCGCCGGCAAAAAGTATCCGGGCATAATCGGCAGCCATGCGGCCCACTTCTCCGTTGCCTGAAAGAGAGCGGAACAGGCTCCCTGTAAAGGGAAGGGCGGAAATGCTGATCACCAGGGCAAGACCTACGGCAAAAATGATTGTGTGAGCGGCGGTGTTTTCGGCAACAGGTCTATTCCGTTCCCCGATTCTGCGGGAAATCGCCGAGCTCCCCCCTACTCCGATGCCTGCCCCGAGTGCAACGATAATGATAAAGAACGGAAAGAACAGGCCCACGGCAGCCAGCTGGTCAGCTCCTAATCCTGCCACCCAGATGCCGTCTGCGATGTTGTACACGGCCTGAAGCAGCATGGCCAACATCATTGGTGCAGAAAGCTTCAAAATCGCCTTTTTGGGATCGCCCAAAAGGATCCTGACCCCTTTGGTCATATGTTTATCGCTGTCCATGATACGTTCTTCTTTAAATCAACCACTATACATAAGCAGGAGGGAAATGAAAAGGGAAGATCAAAAGATCCTAGATCATGGCCACCGCACCGATGAGAACGATGGGGACCCATATGGAAATTTGAAGGGCGACCGAGAGGAGGATGATCGACCGATCGAGAAAAGTCATGATGTCAACACCGCTCTTCCCAAGATGACGATGAACGAATGAAATCCTGAAATAAACGTATCACATCCAAAACCGCAAGGTCAAAGCTTCGGTGAGATTTTTATATGAATCGACATGGGTCTACGCCCAAAGATCCCGAAACAACGAACACTCCGGGATGATCTATTTCAAGAACCAACTCAGAGAGAAAGGGTGATTTGACTCTTTTGGCGTTCCTTGGTATTCTTTGGTTACTCATTTCAGAGATAAATCGTGGTCGTCAAATGCCCTGAATGCAAAGCGGATAATCCTTCCGGTTCCGAATACTGCAAGGAATGCGCCGCCCCTCTCCGTCCATCAGAGGAAACCATCCTTTCAGGCACAAAGACATTCATGACTCCTGAGCCTGAAAAAAAGAAAACCATCGCCGGCAAGTATAAAATCCTGGCCGAGCTGGGCAGAGGAGGGATGGGTGTGGTCTACAAGGCCGAGGACACCAGGCTGAGAAGGACAGTCGCCCTGAAGTTTCTGCATCCGGACTTGATCAGGGACCAGGAGGCGAAAGAGAGATTCATCCAGGAGGCACAGGCGGCTGCAGCACTCGATCACCCCAACATCTGCACGGTCCATGAGGTCGATGAATCCGGGGATCAAACCTATATCGCTATGGCTTATGTGGAAGGCCAAAGCCTGAAAGAAAGAATAAAGAACGGCCCGCTCGATTTGGATGAAGCCTTAGACATTGCCTCTCAGGCGGCCCAGGGTCTGCTCGCCGCTCACAAAAAAGGCATCATACACCGTGATATAAAACCGGCAAACATCATGCTGACAGAAGAGGGGCTGGCAAAGATCATGGATTTCGGTCTGGCAAAGCTGGCATGGGGAGTGGACCTCACAAAGACCGACGCGGTTATGGGTACTGTGGCTTACATGTCTCCAGAACAGGCCGCGGGCGAATCCGTAGATCGGCATACAGATATCTGGTCATTAGGATGTGTCCTTTACGAGATGCTCGCCGGACGCCGTCCCTTTAAGAGAGCCCCTAGCCAGGCAGCCGTCTATTCCATCCTGAACGAGGAGCCCGAGCCGATTCTCCGTTTGCGGAAAGACCTGCCAGGGGGAGTGGAGAAGATACTGAAGACATGCCTGCAGAAAGAACCCTTCGACCGCTATAAAGACATGAGAGCTTTGCTATCTGACTTGAAATCCGTGGACAGGATGGAGAGAACTCAGACAATCCGTGCCGGTGCTGCCAGAGAGGAGCCTCCCTCTATTGCCGTTCTGCCGTTCGTGAACATGAGCGCCGATCCAGAGCAGGAGTATTTCTGCGACGGCTTAGCCGAGGAGCTCATCAATTCTTTGACCAAGATCAAAGACACCAAAGTGGTTGCTCGAACCTCTGCCTTTGCCTTCAAAGGTCAAACCATCGATGTCCGGGAAATCGGCCGGAGGCTGAATGTCGAAAAAGTCCTCGAAGGAAGCGTCCGTAAGTCGGGAAATAAGCTCCGGATCACAGCACAGCTGATCAATGTCGCGGACGGCTATCACCTCTGGTCTGAAAAATTCGACCGCGAAATGGAAGACATATTCGCCATTCAGGATGAAATTTCCTTGGCCATCGTGGATAACCTGAAAGTCAAGCTGCTGAAAAAGGAAGAGGAAGCGCTGTTGAAGCGCTATACCGAAGATCCGGAGGCCTATAATCTCTATCTGAAAGGGATTTACTTCTTGAGGATGTACACAACCGAAGGATTCCAGGAGGCCATCAAATATTTCGAGCTCACGCTCCAGAAGGATCCGAATTATGCACTCGCCTATTACGGCCTGAGTGAAGTGTTTTATGCCATCTCATACTGGGGAAACGTCCCTCCGCACGAAGCGTATCCCAAGGCTAAGGAATTCGCGAAGAAAGCGATAGAAATGGATGAGGAGATCGGAGAAGCTCACGCCGCCCTGGGCCTGGTTTATACATTTTATGATTGGAATTGGAAAGAGGCTGAAAGGGAGCTGACCATGGCGCTCGAGTTGAATCCGAGTTCGGCCATCATCCATTTGAGTCATTCCTGGTTCCTGTCGCTTACAGAAAAACACCAGGAGGCCATAACCGAGGCCAAGAGGGCTCAAGAGCTCGATCCGCTTTCCCCTCTTATCCTTTCAAGTATCGGCCTTGCCTGTATCTATGGCAGTCAGTACGATAAGGCCATCGACGAGTTGAAAGCGGGGATGATCCTGGCTCCTGATTTCTACTTGATGCATTACTATCTGGGGTTGGCTTATCGGGGGAAATCGTTGCAAAAAGAGGCCATTGCCGAGATGGAGAGGGCTGTTGATTTGTCGAATGCCCCCTGGCCTGCGCTGATGTTAGCCGCTAACTATTTCGAGTCCGATCTGATCGATCGAGGAGAGAGTCTCCTCCAAAGTCTGGAGCAAAGAGTCCGTAAAGAATACATGCCATCACTGGGATTTGCTTACATTTATTTTTTGCGCGGAGACTTAGATAAAGCCTGCCACTGGCTGGAACGAGGCTGCAAAGAAAAAGACAGTTTTCTCCCCTGGTGTGCGATTATCCCTATCCAGGAATATCAGCTTTTCAACCATCCCCGGCTGAGACCCTTATTCGAGAAATGCGGATTGATCGAATGACCTATCCATGCCTCGCTGTTTTCATCCTTGACTAGACGAAGGGAGATCCAGGCTTCCTTCACGGCTGCAAAAAAGTCACAATGGCCGCCTTTACATTTGCATTTCCATTTGCATCTACAGCTTATATCCGAGCAAATTCCAGAAGTTGAGGAACCAGAGTACGGCGATAGATGCCAAAACGATCAGGGTGTAATGGAGCCTTCCGCATCTTGTCCAGTATTTCCTGATCCAGCTCCTGATCATGAAGACTATGGCCGGGATGGTAAGCAGAGCAGACACCAAAGGGAGAGCGAGAAGAATTTTCACTTCGGTCGGCACTCCGAATAACAATTTCATCACGTCTGAGACGGTCACAGCGATGCCGATGAAGAAGACGAGATAAAGAACGCTCAAG
>JABAOH010127065.1_pt2 | contig 28409 bp, 28 predicted proteins | sample 7062181 | NCBI WGS metagenome assembly JABAOH01 (sample SAMN14538630, study PRJNA623070) | marine sediment metagenome | biome: marine biome [ENVO:00000428]; feature: marine pelagic biome [ENVO:01000023]; material: deep marine sediment [ENVO:00002113]; isolation source: pool of 5 deep marine...
GGGCGTGGCAAAGGCGCGGCTGCTTAGCCAGGCGACCATGCGCAATATTCGCCAGAACCTGTTTTTTGCGTTCGCGTACAACACGGCTGGCGTACCGATAGCTGCCGGCGTTCTGTATCCGTTTTTCGGCTTGCTGCTCAGCCCGATGATTGCCGCAGCGGCAATGAGTTTAAGTTCCGTCTCGGTAATCGGAAATGCGCTTCGGCTGCGGCACCTTGAGCTTTGATGTAGCGGATTTTTTAGTTATGGCGGTTGATGTGTGCGAGCGCCGCGGCCGTCACCATGTTGGTTGCGCCCGGCCATGATCCGATCGATCGTCTTAGTCGAATTCGCCCGTTAGGTCCTCGCAATCGTAGAGCTCGAAAGTCGTTTCGGTCAGGAACACAGCGTCCTGGTTCGTGACCGGTTCCGCGAGGTAGAGCGGGTCCTCGATGACATACTCGCGCATCAGTGATTGCATGGCCGGGTCGAATGTGAACCGTTCTACGACGTGCAATTGATCGGAGTGCATGATGCCAATACGCCCGTCGAGGTAGCCTGGGGCGAAGCCGATCGTATCGACAACCAGCACACCGTCTTCCCAACGGCCGATTGAGTGCCCCGCCCTCGAAGGACGCATATCCTCGGGATGCTCGTCGATATCGAGACGAATCGTTCGCACTATGTCCATGAACCCGTACGACACGATTATCGTGTCATCAATCTGTTCGATGTGGTTGACGTGCTGGCCGAAAATCCAGTCAGCAATGATGTTGACGGCCTGGCAGTGATAACGCGGATTATCCTTGTTGACATCAAAGTTGGCGACGGCAGCCTTGCCAAGATCAGATTGTTCGTAAGCGGCACCGCGAAACCCGGCTTTCGATCGCCGTCGCCGCTCATCTTCCTGTAGCAGGCGTTGCGGAGCGGCCCAATTGCCACTGATGTTGGGCCGGCCATTCGACAGTACGAGGGAACGATCACCTGCATCGAATTCGTCCTCGGCTTCGTCGAGCTGCTCGTAACGCGAGATTGCCGCTCCTCCATCAATGCTAAGGCTTCGAACGTAGCAGGTACGTTCTTCGTGACGCGCAGGGATACCCTCGATGTCGATTCGCGATCCAGGCCGGAACATACTTTCGGTCCATCCCGAGCGTTTCAATACAGCTGCAGCACGCATTTCGCAACGCCAGCTTGCAACACTGCCGTCGTTGCCCGCGACGTCGAGATGCACATAGGAATGCGGATTGACCCAGCGGATTTCGGTAATGGTTCCCGACAATTCAACGGACTGCGAGTGGTCGAAATGGGTGCTGGATCCGTGATGGGCCTGGCTGGCGCCGGCTACAAGCAGCGCAGCGGCAATGCATGGAAACTTCTTCATGACGTATCTCTTTCCTGTCCAGCCAGTATATCCCTTCATCATCGTTTGGCTATAAACGAATTCCGGACACTGCGCATGCAAGCATCATGAAAATTGTCGGCACATCGGCGCAAGAGTTCCTGCTGGCGCCCAGGAACATGCAAGGACGCAACGCGTTCGGCCTGCAACGCATCGCCTGGTGCCTGGTTCCGACCGCGATGGCACTACTGTGGCTCGTCGGCCAGGCAGCAGTCTACGGCCCGGCACGACGAGCGACGACGGTGCCGCCGGCCATGGCGACACGCTCGGTATAGCCGGCCTTATTCGGCCGGCTGTTCCTCGACCGTGATCGCGATCGCGCCGGTAACGGTAATTACGACCAGGTCGCCAACCACGACACGGCGCAGGTTTTCGGGGATTCTCGCGGTGTATTCGTTGATGGACCCGTCCGGCTCCTTGAGCTTGAACGTGTTGGTCTCGAGGTTGACTTCCTCGAGTGTCGCCACGATGACCTGTTGTTCCATCGCCGCGAAGCCCGGCATCTCGCCTTCTTTCGTGCGGGCAATAGCGGTCGCGACGGCGGCCTCGGGCTCAATGCCATCGTTGGGAAAGACCTGAACGGTCAACGATTCAACGTACTCCGCGACAAGGATGTCACCAACGCCCACCTGGCCGAGATTGCGGGCTTCCTCGCTCGCCGTAAACGTGAGGTCCGTGCCGTCGGCTCTGCGCACCGTTACCACGCGTGTTTCGTGATCAATTGCCGTGACCTCGGCGGTAACCATCACCGACCGGCTGGTCGATAATGATGGCCGCTCCATCGTCTCGGCCTCTTCCTGCGCCCAGGCAGTGGCGGTTACAAGGGGCAGCGCGACGAGCATGCTTATTACGATCTTTCTCATTGGTCGATCCTGACAGTTACGGGAGGGCCGCATAGTATCGAGAGCGTGTGACCATTGCTATCATCAATACGGTATCGCGTGGCACAAACCAGGAGTCCGCCATGAAAATCAAGGCACTGTCTGTTCTCTTTGGATTGCTGGCGTTATCAGTGGGTGCGGCGATGGCCGACGAGAGCCGAATGCTCGGAGACGAACTCGCCAACGCGCCGGGGCGTAGCGACGAGGACAAGGCGCGCGATGTGCAGCGCAAGCCCGGCCAGGTCCTGACGTTCCTCGGTCTGCGTAAGGGCGACACCGTTCTGGATATCTGGGCGGCTGGCGGCTGGTACACCGAGGTGTTCTCAATCGCGGTCGGCCCCGAGGGCAAGGTGTACAGCCAGAACCCGGCTTCCGTGCTGGCATTTCGCGACGGCGCGTATGAAAAGCAATTATCGGCGCGTCTGGCGGATGACCGGTTGCCCAACGTCGAGCGTATCGATGCGCCTGTCGCGGACGCCAACATCACGCCCGGCTCCGTCGACATCGCTTTCACGGCACTGAATTTCCACGATGTTTACAACCGCCAGGGCAAAGAAGCGGCAGCTGAATTTCTTGCCTCGATCTTCGAGATTCTGAAACCCGGCGGCGCGCTCGGGCTGATTGATCACGTTGGCGATCCAGGCGCCGACAACACATCTCTTCACCGGATCGATCCGGCGCTTGTCGATGAGTTGGTCACCGCTTCCGGATTCATTGTCGAGGCATCGAGCGATTTGCTGGCGCACCCGGAAGACGATCATACGAAGGGCGTCTTCGACCCGACGCTGCGCGGTGAGACCGACCGGTTTATCGTGCGGCTGCGCAAACCCGAATAAAAAATCCCCGCCGAGGCGGGGATCAGGGGGAACGCGCATGACAGCGCAGGATAAATCTGGATAAGCGTCTGCGGCTGACGAGAGATTCACTCAGCCGCCTGGCGAGAAGGTGACGCGCTCGTTTCAGATTGTTTCAGGATGTTTCGTCGGCCACACGCGCCGCGATTATCCGGCTTGCACGGAGTATGATTGAGAGATGTCAAAAGTACTTCTCATTGATGACGACAAAAAGCACTCGGAGCTGCTGCAAGCCTACTTCAAGCGTTTCGGCATCAATCTTTTGTGCGCGTACGACAGCGTCGAGGGCTTCAGGAAGCTGAAGCGGGAGGAACCCGATCTTTTATTGCTCGACATAATGCTGCCGGGCAAGGACGGGTTCGAGATTTGCCGCGAAGTCCGAAAGTCCAGCAACATTCCCATCATTATGCTCACTGCAAGAGGCGACGTGATCGATCGCGTTTCCGGACTCGAACTTGGCGCCGACGACTATATTGGTAAGCCGTTCGAGCCACGCGAACTCGTTGCTCGTGTCCAGGCTACGCTGCGCCGCGTCGAAACAGCAGGCTCGACGGCTGGCGAAATGCAGTTCGAAAACATGACTATTGATACCGAGAAGCGCACGGTCACAGTCGATGGCTCACCCGTCGATCTGACATCAATGGAGTACGAGTTGCTTGTTATCCTTGCCCGGCGCCCGGGCCGCAAGCTGTCGCGAGACGATATTCTGAGTGAGCTGCGCGGTATCGATGCAGCGATCCTGACGCGCTCGGTAGACATCATGGTCAGCCGACTACGCCAAAAGATCGGCGACTCGCAAAAGCCGTTCAGGTTTATCCAAACGGTCTGGGGTCGCGGCTACTCTTTTGCCGGCGTACCGGTATCGGATGCTTAATCGTCTCTCGCGATCGCTCTCATTTCGCCTGCTGCTGATTTTCCTCGTGCTGGGCGGCCTGTTCGTCTTCGGCACCATCAAGTCGATCCAGCGCTTTTACAACAGTGATGAAATTCGCGGGCTGATCAGCGGGCACCTTTCGCTGCACGTCAATTATGTTCGTGAAGATATCGGGGTGCCGCCCCGCATCGATCGCGCCGTTGCAATAACCGAACGCGTCCCGGTCGATATTCGAATTTATGGCCCTGACATCGACTGGGCCTCGGACCCGAATTTCCCGCGGGTCGAAGCGTTGGAGTTCGCGCCGAGCCCGCGCTTCAGTGACAGTCCCGACGCCTGGGCCGACGAACTCGCCGGCGTCGATTTCGCGGCTCTCGACAATCACGATTTCCTGCGGATGCGGCAGGGCGGGTATGACATCGTCGTATCGACACCCAGGATTGCCGACACGCCGGACGGGATGCCCCTGATTCCGATGATCATCGGCCTGGGCCTGTCATTCCTGTTGATCGGTTACGGCGCAGTGCAGTGGCTGTTCCGGCCCATTCGTAACATCCGCGAAAGCGCCGCGCATATCGGGCGCGGTAATTTCGATCATCGTATTCACAAGATACGGCGTGATCAGCTCGGCGACCTGGCCAGTGACATCAACAAGCTGGCGGGTGATGTCGAGAGCATGCTTGACGCCAAGCGCGCCCTCTTGCTCGGTATCAGTCACGAGCTGCGCACGCCGTTATCCCGAATGCGGCTCGCGCTCGAGTTCATCGACGATGAGGAGAGCGCTGCATCGCTCAAGGCGGAGATCGGCGAGATGGAGAAGATCGTCGTGTCCCTGCTCGAGGCCGAACGCCTGAATACCCGACATGCGCAGCTCAATCGCACCGAAGTCGGAATGCGCTCCTTGATCAACGAGCTCGTCGACGACTTCTTCGCCCGGGACAGTCACCGGATTCGTGTGGAGATGCCCGAGACGCCGCTGCGCGCATTTGTGGACGAGGCTCGACTGACACTGTGTCTCAAGAACCTGGTCGGTAACGCCTTGCGTTATTCGAAGCCCGAAGACGGGCCAGTGATCATCCGGGGGCGAGAAGAGTCCGGCGACGTGGTTCTGAACGTCATCGACCACGGTCCCGGCTTGTCAAAAGACCAGGCAGACCATATCGGGGAGCCGTTTTACCGGTCCGACAAGTCGCGGGCTCGCGAGTCTGGAGGAACGGGGCTGGGGCTCTACTTGGCCGCGTTGGTCGCGACCGCGCATGGCGGATCGTTGCGATTACTTGATTCCCCGGGTTGCGGCACGGACCTGGAGGTCCGGATGCCCTTGATCGAGTCGTAGGCCTCGAGAGCCCGCTGCCTGGCGACCCGGTGATCCACGATCGGATCCGGGTACCCGGTTGCCGTTTTTTGCGCCAGTTCCGGCACCCAACGCCGCACGTAATCGCCGTTGGGGTCGAACTTTTCCGCCTGCAGTGAGGGATTGAATATCCGGAAATACGGAGCGGCGTCCGTCCCGCACCCCGCTACCCATTGCCAGCTGGCCGAATTGTTGGCGAGATCGGCATCGACGAGCGTATCCAGAAACCACTCTGCGCCGCGCTGCCAGGGGATCATCAGGTCCTTGACCAGGAACGAGGCAACGATCATGCGAACCCGGTTGTGCATCCAGCCGGTCTGCCATAGCTGGCGCATCCCGGCGTCGACGATCGGGAAGCCCGTTCGGCCAGTCTGCCACGCCTGCAAATGTTCGGCGTTGTCCGACCAGGGAAAGTACTCGAATTCGGGACGCAACGGGCTGGTTGGCAGCTGCGGGTAGTGGTAGAGGAGGTAGGCGCTGAATTCGCGCCAGTAAAGCTGTCGAAGCAGGGCTTCCGCTCCCGCGGTTGAGCGGGCATGCAGCTCCATTTGTTTCACAGTGTGCCAGACCTGGCGGCAACTGATCTCGCCGAAGTGCAGGTGTGGAGACAGCCGCGACGTCACGTCGAGGTCGGGCCGGTCGCGACCTTGTGCGTAATCGGCCAGTTTCGACTCCAGTCTGTCGGCCAGGTCGGCGGCTCCTGCCTCGCCCGGCGACCAGCTCGCCCGCAGGCCGCCGGACCAGTCGGGGCGGTTCGGGTGCAAAGCGAGGTCGTCCAGAGGGACCGAGTGCGGTCGGCAGTCAGCAAACCGCAGTTGCGCCGGCACGGGCAACGGCAAGTCAGGCGTGCCAAGCGCCGTGGCGGTCTTCCAGAAGGGTGTGAACACCCGGAAGTACGTTCCGGACTGCGTCGTCAGCGCGGTCGGCCTGGCCGCCAGGTTGTCATCGAAGGCATGCAGGTCGATGCTCTCGGCGAGACGCGACGCCTGGGCCCGACTTTCGGGCTCATAGCGCTCCTGGCAGTAGACGGCAAGGGCCCCTGTTTCTTCTTTGAGTTCCAACAGGTGACGTTCGGGCGATCCCTCCCGCAGCACCAGTTCGCCACCCCGCGATTTGATCTCCCTGCCAAGCGCGTCGAGGCTGTTGTGCAACCACCAGCGGCTTGCGCCGCCGACATCCTGACTGTCGACGATATATACGGGTATAACGGGACTGCCTGTCTCGACGGCTGCCGACAACGCGCGGTTGTCCGCAAGTCGAAGGTCGCGACGAAACCAATACAGTACGGGGCGCATGGAAGAATACGGGGTCCATTTGTTTCCAGACCCCTATGCTAAACCACCCAAATACAACAGTTTGTAAGCGTTTGTAACAGTCCCGCAACTTCCATTGTTGACCGCCGGACCGATTTGTATATTGCTCCTCACACATGTTTTGGAGCCCGCTCATGAGCGCTGTCACCGCGAGAGCCGTCAACTGGACCGAACTCGGACTCGTGCCGGATACCGTAATCCGGGCCGGCATCCGTCGGCTGCTCGAAACCAAGCGCAAGGAGATTCACTCCGGAGACATCGAATTTGCGGCCGACACGCTGAACGGCTTCGTCACCAGGATGAACGCCTCGCCGGTTGCGCTGGTCCCGGACCTGGCAAACGAGCAGCACTATGAAGTGCCCGCGGAATTCTTCCGTCACGTCATGGGTGACAACCTCAAGTACAGCTGCTGCTACTGGCCGAAGGAAGTCAGCGACCTGAGCGAGGCCGAGGCGGCGGCGCTGCAGTTGACTGTCGAGCGAGCGGGCATCGAGGACGGCATGACCGTTCTCGACCTGGGCTGCGGATGGGGATCGCTGTCGCTCTGGATTGCCGAGCAATTTCCGAATACATCCGTCACGTCCGTCTCAAATTCCCACTCCCAGCGAGACTTCATCGTCGATAAAGCGAAGCAGCGCTCCGTCGACAATATCGACGTCATCGTTTGCGACATGAATGACTTCGCGACCGAACAACGTTTTGATCGCGTCGTATCCGTCGAGATGTTCGAGCACATGCGAAACTGGGGCACGCTGTTCGAGCGCATCAACGGATGGCTGGTTCCGGGCGGCAAGTTCTTCATGCATGTCTTCTGCCACCGTACGACGCCCTACGAGTTCATCGACAACGGCCCCGGCGACTGGATGAGTCGCCACTTTTTCACGGGCGGCATGATGCCGAGCGCCGACCTGCCGCTCCGTTTTCCCGATCACCTGCGTATCGAGGGCCGCTGGCACTGGACCGGCCAGCACTACGCTCGAACCTGCAACGCCTGGCTCGAAAAGATGGACTCGAACAAGCAATCGATCATGCCTGTCTTCGAGGAATGTTATGGCGCCTCCCAGGCCCAGCTATGGTGGCAACGCTGGCGAATCTTCTTTATGGCGTGTGCCGAACTGTTCGACTACGACGAGGGCCAGGAATGGTTCGTCGGTCACTACCTGTTATCGAGGGTCGATTAAGCCAATGTTATTGCTGACAAACTTCATCATCTTCCAGGTTGCCTGGCTGTCGTCCGTGATAGGCGGCGCCCAGGACATGCCGTGGCTCGGTCCGCTTGTTGTCGTGGGCGCGCTCGCCGTGCACCTTTCCTTTGCCCGCAGGCGCTTCGAGGAGATTTTACTCGTCATCACGTGCGCAATAATCGGCGCGAGCTTCGACAGCGCGCTCGTCGCCGCCGGCTGGGTTTCGTACAAGTCCGGCCTCATTAGTGAATACCTTGCGCCGTACTGGATCGTCACGATGTGGATGCTGTTTGCAACCACGCTCAACGTCTCGATGCGCTGGATGCGCAACAGGCCGAAGCTTGCCGCGCTGTTTGGTCTCTATGGTGGTCCCGCAGCCTACCTCGCCGGTGAGGCGCTGGGCGGTATCGTGCTGGTCAACAAACTCGCGGCACTGGTCGCGCTTGGGCTTGGGTGGGCCGTCCTGATGCCGCTGCTGATGTGGCTGTCCGAAAACCTCGACGGCATGCCGGGCCAGCGCCGCAAGTGGATCGCGGAGCGCCCGGAATGATGACGCACCCGTACATGATCGCGCTGTACCTGATCCTGGTCTTCGGCCTCGGCGCCTGGTTTTTCAGCGTGATTCGCAAAGACGTCAGCATTGTCGACAGCCTGTGGTCGCTGTTTTTCCTGTTGTCGGCAGCGGTCTTCGCCTACGCGGCACAGCCACTGACTGAGCGCGGCTTGCTCGTACTTGCGCTCGTGGCCATCTGGTCGTTACGCCTGTCCGTCTTCATCACGGCCCGCAACTGGGGCGAGCCGGAGGATTACCGGTACCGGCAAATCCGCGCCAATAACGAGCCGAACTTCACGGTCAAGAGCCTGTACATCGTTTTCGGACTGCAGGGCGTGCTGGCGTGGATCATTGCGCTGCCGCTACTGCCCGCCGTCACCTCTGGCGCGCCGCTTGGACTGCTTGACGGTATCGCGGCGGCCCTATGGGTCGTCGGCTTCGTTTTCGAGGCCGGCGGTGACTTCCAGCTGTCACGATTCAAGCGCGACCCGGACAACAAGGGCCGCGTGCTCGATTCCGGGTTCTGGCGTTATACGCGACATCCGAACTACTTCGGCGACTTCTGTATCTGGTGGGCGTTCTACCTCTTCGCTGTCTCTGCAGGAGGCTGGTGGAGCATCGTCTCGCCGGTCCTGATGAGCTTCCTGCTGCTCAAAGTATCGGGCGTTGCCATGCTCGAGAAAACGATCGGCAAACGGCGCCCCGAATACGCCGAGTACATTGAGCGCACCAATGCTTTTTTCCCGGGCCCGAGGAAGACGTCGGCTCACTTCGAGGAGAACAGATCATGAATCGCACCGCATACGGCCTGGTGATGATCGGCCTGTTACTGCTTGCCTATGCGGCACCCGGCAGCGCGCAGGAAAGTTCCCGCTGGGACTTCACGGTCTACCTGAATGACAAGAGGATCGGCAAGCACCTGTTCGAGGTGGTCGACCAGGATGGTGTAACCCGGGTTCAGAGTGAGGCCAACTTCAAGTACACGATTCTGCTCATACCCGCGTACCGCTATGAACACACCAATACCGAACAGTGGTCCGGCAATTGCCTTGTGCGTTTTGATGCCAACACCAACGCGAACGGCGAGAACATCCGGGTTTCCGGTGAGCGGGCCGGGCATGCGTTCACCGTGAAAAGCGGCGAGACACCCGTGAATTTGCCCGAGTGCATCATGAGCTTCGCATACTGGAATCCCGACTTTCTCGAGCAGCCGCGACTGCTCAACCCGCAGACTGGCGAGTACGTCGATGTTGATGTCGAGGAGATAGGGCGAGAGCTAGTCGAGATTCGTGGCGAGCCCGTTGCAGCCACGCGATTTCGCCTGACCGCGTACGACATCGACCTGACACTCTGGTATTCCAACGACGACCAATGGCTGCGACTGGAGTCCGTCGCGGAAGGCGGCCGCATCATTCGCTACGAGTTGACCTGAGATGAAGACGAGCAACAGAATTTTGTCAGCCGCGTTCATTGCCTTGTATCTGTACGGTTGCAATTCGACCGAGGGCGGCCTCGAGACGGTCGATTACGTCGACGTCGAGCGCTTCATGGGTCCATGGTATGTGATTGCGAACATACCGACCTTCCTGGAAAAAGGCGCACACAATGCCGTCGAGACCTACACGCTCAGGGATGACGGCACGATTGCTACGCACTTCACGTTTCGCAAAGACGGGTTCGATGGCAAGCGCAAGGACTACAACCCCAGGGCCTGGGTTCTCGACGAGGAAACCAACGCTCGCTGGGGCATGCGCTTCGTCTGGCCGGTCAAGGCCGATTACCGGATCGCGTGGCTCGACGAAGATTATTCGATGACTGTCGTCGCGCGTGATGCGCGCGACTATGTTTGGATCATGGCCCGCGAGCCGGAGATATCCGATCAGGACTATGACGAACTCGTCGCGTTCGTTGCTTCGATCGGCTACGACACGACGAAACTGCAGCGCGTCCCGCAGGAATGGTAAGCCGATGAAGATAGCCATTATCGGCACCGGGATCGCGGGCAATGTGGCGGCGTACAAGCTGCGACAGGAGCACGAGATCACCGTGTTCGAGGCGGGCAGCTACATCGGCGGGCACACGAATACGGTCGATGTTTATGAGAATGGCCAGCACTATGCGGTCGATACGGGCTTCATCGTGTTCAACGATCGGACCTATCCGAATTTCCTTCGATTGCTCGACGACATCGGCCAGGACTCGCAGCCGAGCACGATGAGCTTCAGTGTGCAATCCGAGGACCGCGGTCTCGAGTACTCCGGCACGAACCTCAACACACTGTTCGCCCAGCGCAGCAACATCCTGAAGCCGTCTTTTTACCGGATGCTCCGCGATATTCTGCGTTTCAACAAGACGGCGCTGCCGAGTACCGAGCATCTCGACGAGACCGGCACGGTCGGGGAGTTCCTGGCCGACAATGACTACGGCGACGAATTCGTCGAGCACTACCTGGTGCCGATGGCGGCGGCGATCTGGTCGGCAGAGCCTGGCTCCATACTCGACATGCCGGTCAGCTTCCTGGTGCGCTTCTTCGACAACCACGGTCTGCTGCAGGTCAGCGACCGCCCACAGTGGCGCGTGATCAAGGGTGGCTCGCGACAGTACGTGAACAAGCTCGTCGACGGCCATCGCGATCGCATCCGGCTTAACAGCCCCGTGACGGCAGTCCGGCGCATCGATGACCGGGTGGAAATCCATTCCGTATCGGGCGGCCGTGAGCTTTTCGACTACGTGTTCCTGGCCTGCCACTCGGACCAGGCATTGTCGCTGCTGAAAGACGCCACGCGCATGGAACGTGAAGTCCTCGGCGCGATTCGCTACCAGCCCAACGAGGCCGTCCTTCACACCGACGACTCGTTGATGCCGAGCCGTCGTCGCGCCTGGGCAGCATGGAACTACCACATTCCAACGGATGCCGCCCGGCACGTTGCGGTCACCTACAACATGAACATCCTGCAGGGACTGCCGTCGCAAAAGCAGTACCTGGTGACGCTTAACAGTGACAGGCATATTGACACGGATAAGGTAATCCGGCGGGTGCAATACGAGCATCCGGTCTATTCACGGGAAGCCGTTGCTGCGCAGCAGCGCCAGGCCGATATTAACGAAGACCGCACATTCTTCTGTGGCGCTTACTGGCGTAACGGGTTCCACGAAGACGGCGTCGTCAGCGCGCTCAACGCGCTTGCTCAATTCGAACGAAGACTTGCCAATGAAAAGCTGCATCTACGAAGGGCGAGTTAGGCATACGCGACAGTCGCCGGCGAAGCACAGCTTCGACTATCGATTGTTCCTGATGTATCTCGATCTCGACGAACTACCAACGCTGTTCGAGAAGCGCTGGTTCTGGTCATCGTCGAGAGCAGCCATCGCTCGCTTCCGGCGCAGCGATCATATTGGCGACTCCGCCGAGCCGCTCGATGTATCGGTTCGCAAGCTTGTCGAAACTGAGACGGGGCGACGGCCCGCGGGTCCCATCAGGCTACTCACCAACCTTTCGTACTTTGGCTACTGTTTCAATCCCGTCAGTTTTTACTACTGCTTTGACGAGGGCGGCGAAACGGTCGAGTTCATCGTGGCCGAAGTAAGCAACACGCCATGGGGCGAAACGGATACCTATGTGCTGCGCTGCGATACGACCAAGCGTGGCTGGCGGTTCGAGCCGGCGAAAAAGATGCACGTGTCGCCGTTCATGCCCATGGATGTCGATTATCGCTGGGCCTTGTCGGCCCCGGGAGAGGCCTTGTCGGTTTACATGGCAAATTCGCGCGATGGCAAGAAGTTCTTCGACGCCACCATGGCGCTCGAACGGCGCCCGATTAGCGGTCGTTCGCTGACCGGCGTTTTGCTGCGGTTTCCCTTCATTACGCTCAAGGTCATCGTTGCAATACATTGGGAAGCGATGCGCCTCTGGGTTAAACGCTGCCCGTTCTACGAGCACCCGGCAAAACGAAAAGAGGTGACTGCGCAATGAATACGCGACTGATCTCGGTTGATTCGAACCACTACATGGCCGATCGTGAGAGACCATCGTGGCTCGACAGGCTCGCTCGCAGCATCGTGCTGTCGAAGCTGGAGGACCTGGCCATGGGCCAGATCGTCATCACCGAAAATGGTGAGCACACGACGTACGGCAGGCTGACCGATGAATACCCGCTGACGGCTCATGTGCAAATCAGGGATCCGAAGTTCTATAGCGACATCGCATTCGGCGGCTCGATCGGGGCCGGCGAGGCTTACATCAACGGCTACTGGTCGAGCAATGAACTCAGCGACTTGTTGCGCATAATCGTGCGCAACCGCAGCGTGCTCGAAAATATGGATTCGGGCCTCGCGACGTTGAGCAAACCGCTGCAAAAAGTTTTGCATGCCTGCAACAAGAATACGCGCAAGGGCAGCCGCAAGAACATCGCCGCACACTACGATCTCGGCAACGACTTCTATCGCCTCTGGCTCGATGAAAAGATGATGTATTCAAGCGCCTACTTCGAGACGAGCGAGACCTCGCTGGAAGATGCCTCGATCGAAAAGCTCGACCGGATCTGCCGCAAGCTGGACCTGTCTGCCGACGACAGGGTCATGGAGATCGGTACCGGCTGGGGTGGGTTTGCGATCCATGCGGCCAAGCACTATGGCTGTCACGTCACGACGACCACGATCTCGAAGCAGCAGTTTGAATGGGCGAAGCGGGCAATCAGGGCGGAAGGGCTGGAGGATCGAATCACCCTGTTGTTCGAGGACTACCGCGATCTTCGGGGCCAGTTCGACAAGCTGGTCTCGATCGAGATGATCGAAGCTGTCGGGCACCGGTTTCACTCGACATACTTTAGAAAATGTTGCGAGCTGTTGAAGCCTGACGGGCAGATGTTGTTGCAGGCAATTACGATCGCGGATCAGAACTTTGACAGTTACAAGAATAGCGTCGACTTTATCAATCGCTACATATTCCCGGGTGGTTGTCTCACGTCCGTAACGGACATGACTCAAACGCTGACCCGGCACACGGATATGCGCGTGCTCCACATCGAGGACATCGGTCCACACTATGCGACGACGCTGCGCCACTGGCACGATCGCTTTATGGCGCGCCTCGACGAAGTGATCGCGCAGGGCTATCCAGACACGTTCATTCGCATGTGGCAGTTCTACCTGGCGTATTGCGAGGCCGCGTTCCTGGAGCGCGCGATCGGCGATGTGCAGATGCTCATGATGCGGCCCGACGCCCGACGCGACAGCATTCAATACTGATAAAATACGTCTCCTGCTGACTGGCGGAGACGGACGATCATTTCCCAGGAATTTGCCCTTGCGCTGCACGGTGGCGCCGGTGCTGTTGCCGGCCGCGACTATTCGGTTGTCGAGCAGCACCTGCGCGACCTCGTGACCGAAGGGGAGTCGCGCCTGAAATCCGGTATACCGGCGCTCGACGTGGTGGAGTTCGCGGTGGCCGAAATGGAATCGAGCGGTCTGTACGTGGCAGGCAAAGGCTCTGCGCCAAACACGGCGGGCTATGTCGAGCTCGACGCATCGATCATGGCCGGCCCGACGAGGGAAGCTGGTGCGGTCGCGGCGATCGTCGGTGTGGTCAACCCGGTCAGCGTCGCGCGCGGCGTCATGGAACGCACGCCGCACGTTATGCTTGCCGGGCAAGGCGCGCTGGCGTTCGCGCGGGAGCAGTCCTATGAACTCGTTGACGGTCCCGATGAATACTATGTTCTTCCGGTAGGCGTATACGAAGACGAGATCTACGAACAGAAACACGGCACCGTCGGCGCCGTCGCGCTCGATACGTCAGGCAAGCTCGCGGCGGCAACGTCGACGGGAGGCACCTTCGGCAAGCTCGAAGGACGCGTTGGTGATTCGCCACTGATCGGTCCCGGCACCTGGGCCGACGACGGCATCGCGATTTCCTTCACCGGGATCGGTGAACACATCATTCGTTCCGGTGGCGCGATCGCTATCGCACACAAGGTCGCAGGCGGCGCGACCGTGGCAGACGCAATACAATCCGTGCTCGACGAGATCAATAAACTGGGGGGTGATGCTGGCGTGATCGTGGTCACCCGCGACGCGCAAATTGCGATGGTCTATAACTCGGACGGCATGAAGCGGGCGTCGGTAAGTTCCACGTCGCCCGTACGCGTGGCAACGTTCGAATCCTGGTCCGGCAACTGAACGACAAGCTCCCCACCCCCCGGTGTAACAACAGGGCAGTGGCCGGCCGTGCTCGAAAGCGAGATACTGTCCGCCGCACCGAAAGCACGATCAATAGAAAAAAATTCAGGGGTCTTCAATGATGCAACGACTGGTCGCCACATCGCTGTGTTTCCTCGTAATCGTATCCGCGCAGGCGCAGTCCGATCTGCCTTTCGAGGTCGAGCCGATTACTTCCTTCGATGAACCCTGGGCGCTTGCGTTTATGCCCGATGGGCGCATGCTCGTGACAGAAAAGAAAGGAAATCTCTTCATCGTTACCGTGGATGGACAGAAGTCCGGACCCGTCCGGTGGGCGCCGGACGTCGATTATGGTGGCCAGGGGGGTCTTGGCGACGTCGCCCTGCATCCGAATTTCGCGGAAAACAATCTCGTCTACCTGAGCTATGTCGAACCCGGCGTCGGAGATACTCGCGGCGCGGCCGTTGCGAGAGCCGTTCTGAATACGGGCGGGCGGGCCGCGACGCTGTCCGACATCGAAGTTGTCTGGCGCCAGTACCCGAAGCTGGTCGGCCGGGGTCACTACGGACACCGAATCGCATTTGACGACGACGGCTACCTGTGGATCTCGTCCGGAGATCGACAAAAATTCACGCCGTCGCAGGACATGCAGTCCAATGTCGGCAAGATCGTTCGGCTCAACGATGACGGATCGGTTCCCGACGACAATCCGTATGTGGATTATTTCGGCGAGGATCCGTTCGTCGATGACGAGGGGGTATACCCGGAAATCTGGTCGCTCGGTCATCGCAATCCGCTCGGCATGGCGTTTGACCTCGACGGTCAGCTCTGGGCCATCGAAATGGGACCGGCCGGCGGCGACGAACTCAATCGGATCGTCCCCCGGGGTAATTACGGTTATCCGGTCGTTTCCAATGGCGATCATTACGATGGCCGCGAGATTCCGGACCACGATACGCGACCGGAATTCGACGAACCTGCAATCTGGTGGACCCCAGTCATTTCGCCGGGAAACCTGATGGTTTACCGCGGCAGCTTGTTCCCGGAGTGGCGTGGCAATGCCTTCGTGGCGGGNNCCCATGGGTGCCCGGATTCGCTGCGTGGCCGAAGGACCCGACGGCGCGCTCTGGGTGCTGGAAGACGACCGACGCGAAAGTACCGGCCGCTTGTTGAAGCTGACGCCGAAGGACTGACCGCCGGCAACAAACAGCCTGGCCTGCCCAGGGACTATCAGGCGGGCACGCCCCAGAACCGGCCTGCCGGCAGCGAAGCCAACCCATGGTCGTAGACCAGTCCGTCCGGTCGGTCATTGACCAGCAGCAAGGGTCCATCGATGTCGGCATAGTCGGCCAGTTGTGCGATGACATGATGGGGCGCCATCGAGAGCGACGTGCCGCACATGCAACCGATCATGATGCCGAGTCCTTTTTCGCGAATCGCGCCGGCCAGTTCCAGGCCGTGCGTCAAACCACCGGTCTTGTCGAGCTTGATGTTAATGATCTGGTAGCGCCCGGCTGCCTGTTCGAGCTCGCCGAGATGCAGGCAAGACTCGTCGGCACACAGCGGCACTGGCGAATCGTAGTGTTCGAGCTCATCGTCCCCGCCTCGCGGCAAAGGCTGCTCGATGAACTCCACACCAAGCTCGCCGATGGCGGGCCCGTACTCCCGCAGTTCGGCAAAACTCCATCCCTGGTTGACGTCGACAACCAGCCGAACATCGGGTCGCGCCTGCCGTATGGCAGCGATGCGTTCGACGGGCCGGTCGTTATCGAGCTTTATCTTGAGCAGCGGAGCGTCGGTGGCCGCGGCTGCGCCCGCAGCCATTTGCTCCGGCTCGGCCTCGAGCCCGATCGTGAACACGGTCAAGACCGGGTCGGGTTTCACGCCGGCCATCTCCCAGGCCGAGGTGCCGCTCAGCTGCGCCTCGAGATCCCAGAGGGCGGCGTCGGCAGCGTTGCGAGCCCCGCCGGCAGGCAGCAGTTCCAGCAGATCCTGCCGACTCGCGCCGGCCGCAAGCTTGCCGCTGACCGCTTCGAGCTGCCTGAGCATCGTTTTCTCGGTTTCATCGAGGTAATACACGCCAAGTGCCTCGCCCCGACCGATGACGCCATGCTCCTCGATCTCGCATACGACGCCCGGGTAGTCTTCCCACACATAATTCGAAATCCGGAACGGGATCTTGCTGGCCCAGGACTCGATGTGATTGACGACGCGCCGCTGCATACCGCCAATTCTAATCAAGAGCCGCTAATGGCACACTGGTGATAGAAGAATAAAGATAATTTCGCATGGCGCCGAGCAGCGGAACGTAATCTTCGGGACTGACAGTAACTCTGTGCGCGACAGGGAGAACCCATCGATGGGCCTTGAAACGTGGCTGGCCGATTTCGAACGCGACGGATTCGTCGTGATTGAGGGCTTCTTTGCTGCGCAGCTGATGGACGACCTGGATCTGCGGATTCGCCGGCATTTTGGCGACAACCCGAAGTTCTTGCACGACGACGAGTTTCTCGACAAGTCGCAGACGGACGTAATTCCATGGTTTCCACAGCATGATGGTGTCAACGCTTTCGATGCCATCGACGAAGATGGGCGGTTTCGTGATGTGACCGAAGGGATTCTCGGCAGGGGATGGGCGAGCCAGTATTGTATGGTGATGTGGTCGAAACAGGGCACGGCAGGACAGGCCTGGCACCAGGACTGTCCACCGGACGACCCGATGACCTTCAATCTCAACCGGCTGGTCTACACGAGCGATATCACCGATGAGGTCGGCGGGCAGACCGTCGTGGTGCCGGGCTCGCACAAGGCAGGGCTGCTACCGGCGGGCGAGCCGCACGGCGACCTGGAGAACCAGGTCGTGCTGCGTCCCGGTAAAGGCACGCTCGTATTGTTGCATGGCCACACTTTTCACCGCGTGCTGCCAATCAAGGGCAAATTCCGGTTCTCTATAAACTACCGCGCCGCGCCGGCCGGTACGCCGGACGACATCACCGACGTTTGTGTTTACCGCAACATGCGATACAGGTTCTCGACAGCTACGATTGTCGAGGACAGGACCAGGAGTTGACGGGTGACAACAGGGCCGAACGAGCACCACTTCTTCTACGTCATCGTCATCAGTTGCGTCGCGACGATTGGCGGGTTCCTGTTCGGGTTCGACAGCGGCGTCATCAACGGCACGGTCGATGGGCTGCAGACGGCTTTCAATTCCGACAGCGTCGGCACGGGCTTCAACGTGGCGTCGATGCTGCTCGGCTGCGCAGTCGGCGCGTTTTTCGCCGGCAGGCTCGCGGATCGATTCGGCCGCCGCGGCATCATGCGCGTCGCCGCCGTGTTCTTCATCGTCAGCGCCTGGGGTTCGGGCATCGCAACGGGCTCACTCGAGTTCGTCGTCTACCGTGTGCTGGGCGGCCTGGCCGTAGGCGCAGCAAGCGTGCTTGCGCCGGCCTATATCAGCGAGGTCGCACCCGCGCGTTACCGCGGGTCACTGGCGACGATTCAGCAAGTCGCCATCATTTCGGGATTGTTCGTGGCATTTATCAGCAACTACTTGTTGGCGGGTGCCGCCGGATCGTCGATGGCGGAGTTCTGGTTCGGTTTCCAGGCCTGGCGGTGGATGTTCTGGATCGAGATCCTGCCGGCGACGATCTTCCTGGTCGCGCTGTTCTTTATTCCCGAGAGTCCGCGATACCTCGTGTTGTCCCGGCACAGCGACAAGGCGCACGCGGTATTGACGAAGCTTGCCGGCGAGGACGCGGCCAGGGCGAAAGTTGCAGAGATCGATGCGTCGCTCGCGGCCGATCATCACAAGCCGAAAATGCGTGACCTGATCGATCCCGCGACCATGAGAATCCGCAAGATTGTCTGGGTAGGCATCGGCCTGGCGACATTCCAGCAGCTGGTCGGCATCAACGTTGTTTTTTATTACGGCGCCGTGCTCTGGCAGTCGGTCGGTTTTGCCGAGAGCGATGCGCTGTTGATCAACGTCATCAGCGGCGGGCTGAGTATCGCAGCGGTCACCGTGACGCTGTTTCTCATAGACCGGGTTGGCAGAAAGCCGATACTGCTCGTCGGTTCGGTCGGCATGGCGGCAACTCTCGGTGTGCTCGTGATTGCGTTCGCCAATGCGACCACGGCGCCGGGCGGTTCCGTGACCCTCGAAGGCGTGTATGGGCCGATGGCGCTGATTGCTGCGAATCTTTATGTCGTATTCTTCAATGGTTCCTGGGGCCCGGTCATGTGGGTCATGCTCGGAGAAATGTTCCCAAATCAGATACGTGGCACAGGTTTGGCCGTGAGCGGTCTGGCACAATGGGGATCGAATTTCGGAATTACGATTACGTTTCCTATACTTCTGGTAAGTATCGGACTCGGCGGCGCCTATGGCCTCTACACAGTCTGTGCAATTTTGTCGATCGTCTTCGTTGCGAAGATGGTGCGCGAGACTCGTGGTATCGAGCTCGAGAATATGCAGGGCTAGGAATTTCGCCCTGCGCAGCACAGTCGCCTGCGCAATTCTCGTGCTAGCCCTGCCTGCCTGGCCCTATGAGACCGATCAGCACACCAAGCGCGGCACGGATCTCGGGGATTCCACCCAGATCCTCAACGACAAGGTCAACGACACGATCGCAGGAATCGTGGCCGACTGGGACAGGGGCCACGACGAAATGCACATGGTCAATGAGTTCTATCGCGAACTCGGCGGCAAACACTGGGTGGACCGTCTCGAGCGCTGGGCCATGAAGTCACCGGACGTCGAGCGGCTCGACGTGGGCCGCTACGAGAGCATCTTCGCAGGACACCCCGTATGGGCGACACGGGTCGCCACGTTTTTCGGGACGGGCGCAACGATTCGCGTCAACGACCAGCTGATCGGTTCCGACAAGATCGGCCATTTCATTTCCCAGGGCCGCAAGTACTACAAGCGCTATATTCGCTACGGGTCCGAGGAAAAAGCCGCCGAGCAGTCGGCATTTACCGAGCGCGCAATCTTCGGCCAGTTATCGAACGGCATTTATTCCAATGCCGACCTCGTCGCCAATTACGAAGGCCACCGGTTCTACCGGAGCCTGTTCGAAGACGACATCGTCCCCGGGAAACCAGCCATCCTCAGATGGGAAGACAACGGCTGGGTCATCCAGCGCGATTTCGACTGGGCCGATCATGTCAATGAGTACTGGGACGAGGCGCTGAACATCAATCACTATGACGCAGCGCTGTACAAGCATATGCATGACACCTTTGTCGCCATGTGCGCGCACTACTGGGAAAGACCCGATCTTTACACGATCGTGAACGAGGAAGAGCTAAAGGCGAAGTACGCCCACCTGCAACTGAGGGACACGTCGGAGCTGCGACTCGATTCGCTCTGTCCGGTTCAGGCGTTTCTCGACGGCGATATGAGCAAGTTTCTCAGTTCGGCAGAAAGATCATTGCCGGATGCTCCAGCATCTCCTTGATGCGCTGAATCATCGCCGCCGCGTCGTAGCCGTCGACGAAACGATGATCGAACGAGGATGACAGGTTCATCATCAGGCGAATGTCGACCTGGCCATTCAGCACCACAGGCCTCTCGACCGCGCGATTGACACCGATGATGCCGACCTCGGGCTGGTTGATGACCGGCGTCGACACGATGCCACCGAGTTTGCCGAGGCTCGTAATCGTGATCGTTGAGCCCGACAGTTCGCCTTTCGTTATCGTGTTGTTGCGCGCCGCCTCGGAAACTCGCCTGATTGCCGCAACAAGTTCGTCGAGCGACAGCGTGTCGGCGTCGTGCACAACGGGCACCTTGAGCCCGTCATTCGTTTGCGTCGCAATCCCGAGGTGTACGGGCCCGTGCTGGATCAGCACGTTGCGTTCCTTGTCGTAGGTGGTATTGCATTGCGGAAATTCGCGCAGCGCCCTGATAAGGGCGAGGCCGAGGTACGGCAGCAACGTTGCCCGTTCGGCGGGATCGGCCTTCTTGCTATTGAGATGCCTGCGCAGAGACTCGAGTTCGGTGATGTCGATCTCTTCGACATACGTGAAGTGCGGGATCTCCTGCGTCGCCTGCTGCATGCGCTCGGCGATGATTCGCCGCAGGCCGATGACTTTGACTTCTCTGGTATCGGGCCGAGCCATGGCAACCGTCGCCGGCGTTGCAACCGCAGCAGCTGCTGGTGCCGGAGCCGGCGCACCGGCCATGTAATTGTCGAAGTCCTTGCGGGTGACCCGGCCGCCAGGCCCTGTTCCGGGCACGGTGTGCAGGTCGATCCCCGCTTCTTTGGCCCTGCGACGAATGGCTGGCGATGTCATGACGCGGCCCACAGGCGCGGGCGGCACCGCAGGCTCAGGCTCAGGTGCGGCCTGGGCAACAGGTTCCTCGATGGCCGGCGCTCCTGCGGCGGCTTCGGCCCCGGCGCCATTGGCAGCGCCCGGCTCGAGGGTAGCGTCGGTCTCGAATACGATCAGGGCAGCGCCAACGGGGATGATGTCTCCCGGTTCGCCGGCAAGCTTCACGACCCTGCCCGATACCGGCGAGGACACTTCGACGGCTGCCTTGTCGGTCATCATGGTGCCGACGATGTCTTCCTCCTTGACGTCGTCACCCACCTTGATAAACCACTCGCCGATCTCGGATTCGACGGTTCCTTCGCCAAGATCGGGTAGCTTGAAAACGTACTCGCTCATTCGACCTCCATCATGCTGCGGATGCCGGCGGCGAGACGTTTCTTACCCGGAAAGTATTGCCACTCGAACGCATGTGGGTAGGGCGTATCCCATCCCGCGATGCGGCCGATCGGCGCCTCGAGATTGTAGAAACACTCTTTCTGAATGCGTGCCGCGATCTCGGCGCCGAAGCCGCCGAAGCGGGTCGCTTCGTGAGCGATCACGCAGCGACCGGTCTTGTTGACGGAGTCCGCCAGGGTGTCGACGTCCAGCGGGGCAATGGTGCGGATGTCGACGATTTCGCAATCGACGCCGGTTTCCTCGGCCGCGGCCTGGGCGACGTGCACGAGTGTGCCGTAGGTAATGATCGTGAGTTCGGTGCCCTCGCGAACGATTTCAGCTTTGCCGAGCGGCACCGTGTAATGCCCCTCGGGAACCTCGCCCCTGGGATGCGAGGCCCAGGACTTGGCCGGTTTTTCCGGGTCGCCGTCGAACGGGCCGTTATAGATGCGCTTCGGCTCGAAAAAGATCACGGGATCGTCGGACTCGATCGAGCTGATCAAAAGACCCTTGGCGTCATAGGGATTCGACGGCATAACCGTGAGGATGCCGCTGACATGGGCAAAGATCGCCTCGGGGCTCTGCGAGTGTGTCTGCCCGCCACGGATGCCCCCGCCACAGGGCGTGCGAATCGTGACCGGTGAAAAAAACTCGCCACAGGAGCGGTAGCGAATGCGAGCCAGCTCGCTGACGACCTGGTCGAAACCCGGGTAGATATAGTCGGCGAACTGGATCTCCGGTACCGGCCGGAGGCCGTTGAGGCCCATGCCAATCGCGGCGCCGATGATGCCGCCTTCGGCAATCGGCGCGTCGATAACGCGGTGTTCGCCGTACTTGCGCTGCAGGCCGTCCGTGCAGCGGAACACCCCGCCGAAGTAGCCGATGTCTTCACCCATCATGACGACGGCCGGGTCCCTGTCCATCATGACGTCGAGCCCCGAGCGGATGGCTTCGATCATGTTCATCTGGGTCATGATTCCGACCCCTCGCCGTTGACGCCTTCGACTTCCATCATGCGGCGCCGCTGCGATTGGAGATGCCGGGGCACTTCGGCGTATACGTCATCGAACATCGTCGACGGGTCGAGGAACGGCCCCTCGGTCATCGTCCCGTACTGCTGCGCTTCTTTCCACGCCGCCGTCACTTCTGCGGTCAACTCTTCTTCGAGTTTCTCGTGTTGTTCTTCCGACCATTGGCCGCCGAGAATAAGGTGCTGCTTCAGGCGCTCGACCGGATCGCCGAGCGGGAAGTCCTGCCACTCGTCCTTTGGACGGTACTTCGACGGGTCGTCGCTCGTCGAGTGAGCGCCACCCCGATAGGTAACGAGCTCGATCATCGTCGGGCCGCCGCCGCGGCGCGCGCGATCCGCCGCCCACAGCGTTGTGGCGTAGATCGCGAGGAAGTCATTGCCGTCGACGCGGATGCCCGGGATGCCGAGTCCGAGTCCGCGCGCCGCGAACGGCCGCCGTTCGCCGCCGGCAAAGCCCTGGAACGTCGAGATCGCCCACTGGTTGTTAACGATATTGAGGATAACCGGCGCCTGGTAAACGGCGGCGAAGGTTATTGCGTGGTGAAAATCGGCCTCGGCCGTTGCGCCGTCGCCGAGCCAGGCGGCGGCGATATGATCCTCGCCCTTGATCGCGGACGCCATCGCCCAGCCAACCGCGTGCGGGTACTGGGTGGCGAGGTTGCCCGAGATCGAGAACATATTGGCCTTCGCGCTGTGGTACATGATCGGCAGCTGCCTGCCCTTGCACATGTCGCGCGTGTTGGACAGGCACTGGCACATCATGTCGACCAGGCTCATGCCGCGGTACATGTACAGCGCCTGGTTGCGATATGACGGGAAGCACATATCGCCGGGCCGCAGCGCCATGCCCTGTGCAACGGAGACGGCTTCCTCACCCAGCGCTTCCATGTAGAAGGAAATGCGGCCCTGCCGCTGGATCTGCCACATGCGTTTGTCGAATACACGATTGAGCATCATCCAGCGCAAGGCGATTTGCAGCTTGCCCGGATCGAGGTCCGGCGCCCATGGGCCTGTGGCCTGGTGATCGTCATCCAGTACGCGGACGAGCCCGGAACTCAGGTACTCGATATCGCGAGTGCGCGAGTCTATTGATGGCTTGTCGACGGCCCCGGCCGGCGACAGGTCGAGATAGCTGAAGTCGGGCTTGTCCCCCGGACGCGCCGTCGGATGAGGGATATGCAGTCGCGACTTCTTATCGGCCATGAGTTTTGTCCTTCGAGTCAGGCGGCAACCGGTGGGACTTTGCCAGCATCGGCAACAATACTTCGTGCGAGCTCGTCGGCAATGAGGTTGGTCGGCTGCTTGCTTGTTTCGGCTTCTTTGAATATCTGCTCGAGACGTTCCGGTATGCGGCCAATCTCGGTACGCACTTCTTCTGAGCTGCCGCCGTAGTACTCGCGAGCGACGTTGATGATACCACCGGCGTTTATGACGTAGTCGGGCGCGTAGAGTATGTCGCGATCGGCGAGACGCGCACCGTCCTGCTCGTTCGATAGCTGGTTATTTGCTGCGCCCGCAACGACAGTGGCTTTAATTTCGGGGATCGTCTGCGAGGTGAGTACATTGCCCAGGGCGCACGGGGCCAGCACATCGACATCGGTAAACAGCACTTCGGCGGGCGCGACAACCGTAACGGGTAGCTCGTCTTTTGCCAGCTTGAGATGGTCGCGATTGACATCCGCGACGATCAGTCTGGCGCCCGCTTCGTGCAGGAGCCGGCACAGGTTCAGTCCGACATGTCCGACGCCCTGGACAGCAACTCGAATGCCCTCCAGCGAGTCCTTGCCGAGCCGGAACCTGACGGCAGCCTCGATGCCGAGAAAAACGCCGAGAGCCGTCATTGGTGATGGGTCGCCCCCAGCCTCGTCACCGCTCTTGGGCAGCCCGGACACGTAGGACGTTGCTTCGTTAACGTAGCGCATGTCCTCGACGCTGCAGCCGACGTCTTCCGCAGTAATGTATTTGCCACCCAGGCCTTCGACGGCACGGCCGAATGCGCGAAAAAGCTCCGGCGTTTTCGGTGCGTCATCACTTGCAAGGATGACGGATTTGCCACCGCCGAACTCGAGACCGGCGACCGCATTCTTGTACGTCATGCCCCGCGACAGGCGCAGGGCGTCGGTCACGGCGTGACGGTCGGACGCATATTTCCAGCGACGGCATCCGCCGGCCGCCGGGCCCAGCGCCGTGGAGTGAATAGCGATGATCGCCTTGAGCCCGGTTGCGGGGTCTTGCACGAAGTGCAGGGATTCGTGCTGGTCGAATTCGGGGTGGTCGAAAACGGGCATACCAATGCCTCCACGGCAGGGAGTGGAAACTACAATATATACCTCGGAAACCGCACAGATTTTGCAATTTCATTTGCTAAAATCACAAAAACAGCATAATTTATGCAATTAGTAATGGTAAAGAGCATAAATAATGCAAACAGTTGATCTGGACCCTGTAGATCGTCGCATTCTCGAATGGATGCAAAAAGCACCGGGCATCAATGCCGGCGAGCTGGGCGAAAAGATCGGGCTGTCCCAGTCCGCTGTCTGGCGCCGAATGCAGAGCCTCAGGGACCAGGGCGTTATCGTCGACCAGCCCGTCAAGATCGATCGCCAGAAGGTCGGGCTCAATACGATGGTGTTCGCGCACGTCAAACTGACGTCACATGGCCGCAGCAATCTCGCGGAGTTTTCGGAGGCGGTCAGCGAGTACCCCGAGGTGCTGGATTGCTACGTACTGCTGGGCAACGTCGACTTCCTGCTGCGCATCGTCACCGAAGACATCAAGGCCTACGAACAGTTTTTCTTCGAGAAGCTCTCGCAGCTGCCCGGCATCCAGGAGGTCAATTCGTCCATTGTGCTATCGGACATAAAGCACACGAACGTGTTGCCGATCTAGGGACGGTTCAGTAGAGTCGCTGCGACGAACTTCTGCAGGCTGTCATCCCTGGTGGCAGATTGAATGAGGACAAAACTATGCATGTACCTACAGGATTGCGTGGAGCTGCGCTGGTCGCCGGGCTCCTGGTTGCTGGTGCCGCCTGGGCTGATGAGTATGAGTCGACGATTCAGTCCTTCAAGGATGCGGTAAGGGGCGAGTTCTTCGACAATAGTTACGGTTACGCCGTGTTTCCGACCATCGGCAAGGGCGGTGTCGGCATCGGCGGCGCCCATGGCAAGGGACGCGTCTACAGACAGGGCGCACACGTCGGCGATACGCGGATGACCCAGGTTACGGTCGGATTTCAGCTGGGCGGCCAAGCGTTCAGCCAGATCATATTCTTCGAAGATCAACGCTCCTTCGAAGAGTTCACGAGCGGCAATTTCGAATTCGGCGCCCAGGCGACGGCCGTTGCCATCACGGCCGGAGCGTCCGCTTCCGCGGGAACGACCGGCACAGGCGCTGGCGTGAGTGGCGGAACAAACAACGCCAAGGTCGGCGGCGATTACTACAAGGGCATGGCTATCTTCACGATTGCCAAGGGCGGACTGATGTACGAGGCAACGCTCGGCGGGCAAAAATTCAGCTACAAGGCCAAGGAATAACAAACCCCTGGCATCGCCGAGCTGATTTGTCGCCGCCCTCTTCCAAAACAATACCCTGGAAGCGCCTGATCGCCGAAGGGGGGGCAATTGTTGTCAGCATATTGCTCGCCTTCGCAATTGACGCCTGGTGGGACGACCGGCAGGAACGCGTCGAAGAACGGCAAATTCTTCAGGATCTGGAGGAAGAATTTTCGCTTATTCGGGATACGCTGACGCGGGATTCAAATGTGCACCTGTGGCAGCTGCAAAATCTCGAGGAATTCCTGAGGAAGATCGATGCGGGACCGCTGGAAGTGACGCCAGATCAGGTCAGCGGAGTTGTGGAAGACCTGCTGTCGCCACGCACATCGGATATCAGCAACGGAACCTTGCATGCACTGCTGGGTTCCGGCCGGCTCGAGATCATCTCCCGCAGAACCTTGCGCGAAAAGCTCGTTGGCTGGGAGAGCGCCATTGAAGAAGTCTGGGACGACCAGCAGGCGCACGCAAAGCTCGTGCATGAAGTTCACATTCCGTACTTCGTCGCGGAAGGTTTCGGCATGGCGGACGTGATGGGGATCTGGTACCCCGGGAATACCGTTCCCACAAGATCGATTGGCAATAACGCCGCGGAATTGAACCGGCTGCTTGAAGACTCGAGATTTCGCTCCATCGTCGAGGCTCGCTTCGTCTACAAACTGCATCTGACGGAGGAGTTCGAGGAGGCAATCGCCGCGGCGGAGGAGATACTCGCCGAAATCCGCGAGTCGGAGTAGTGAGGCCGCGATGATACGGAATCGGGCGCTGCAGCCAGACGCGCTTGCCCAACAGGGCCGCCTGGCTAATCGGCCAGGGCGTAGACAAAATCGACATAGCTCTTCTGGATGTCCGCAAGCCCTGCTGCACCGGTATTCGACGCCGGCTCGACCAGGATTATTTCATTGGGTGCATGGGCGCCCGTGCCGAAGCCCAGTCCCGCAGGAATCAGCGGCAGGCCGAGGCGCTGCGTGAACTGGTAGAACGGGGCGCTACCGGCCGTGCGAGGTCGCACGGCGATGTTGTCGGCGTACTTCTTGAACACCGACAAAGCTGCCTGCACCGCCGGGTCGCTGACCGATGTCTGGGCGGCTGGATATCCGCCGAGCTTGCGTATTTCGACGTCTGCAAAACCATTGTTGTCGAGGTGGGTGCGGATCTTCGCCAGGGCTTCATCGGGGTCGATGTCCGGGGGCAGTCGCGAGTCCACCTTGGCCGTCGCCATATGCGGCAGGATCGTCTTGACACCTTCTTCGGTGTATCCGCCCCAGATGCCGTCGATGTTGAGTGTCGTCGTAAACAGGTATTCGACAACGGCTTCAATGCCAGACTTGCCGTCAATCCACTGGCTGACCGCCATCATCTCCTGTAGTTGCCGGTCGGACCACTGCTCGATACCGGCATTGATCAGCTGCGACTCTTCGATATTCGGCTGGCGGATGTCGTCGTAGTAACCGGGCACGAGAATCGTGTTGCCGTCTTCGGAAACCATGGTCGACAGCGCTTTCACGAGGCGCCACACCGGCGAGTCGACGATGGCTTTCCAGGAGCCATGGATCTCGGCGTTGGCCGGGCCGCCCCAGTCGCCGCCTCGTGCGCTCATCTCGAAATAGATAATGCCCTTGACGCCAAGAATGATGTTGACAGTGCCGTCGGGTCGCTGCGAATCGAACGGAAACAGGACGGCGTCAGCCGTCCTCAGTCGCTCTTCGTAGGCATCGATGATCTGCGGGTAATGCGGAGAGCCGAGCTCCTCTTCGCCTTCTGCGGCGACCATGATGTTGACGGGCAGCGTCCCGTCAACGGCAATAATCGATTCGAGCGCGTTGAGGAACGCGCGCTCGGGGCCCTTCTGGTTGGTGGCACCGCGCGCCATGATCACTTTGCCCAGCGGGTGGTCGATGACTTCGGCCGCAAATGGCGGACTGTCCCAGTCTTCGGGATTCACCGGCTGGACGTCATACATCAGGTAAACGACGAGCGTCTTTTCGGCGCCGGCATCGTAGTAACCCCAGACGCCCGGGTGACCGTCGGTCGGGACGAGCTCGGCCTCGACAAACCCGATGTCCTCGAGGTCCTGGCGCAGGAGCTCGGCCATCTCCCGGATGCCGACGTTCTGCGCCGAGATCGACGGTTGTCGCAACCACTGCTGAATCTTCGCCAGGTGCTGATCGAGGTTTGCATCGATGTGGTCGTAGACGTCCTGGTGCGTCTCGAGATAGACCGGAATTTTGTCGAAGTCGTACGCCTCGTCCGTGGCCAGCGAAAACGAAGGGCGCGCGATCGAGTCGTCAGCAGGCCCGGCAGGTGGCGTCACCCGGTCGCAGGCAGCGATCAGGCCCAATGTTGCGAGACATATTAAGAAGCGCATTCTTGTTCTCTGGGTCAACGATGATGGACGTTTAATGTACACGACATTTGATACGATGCGCCGGTGAACGACAAGTCGGACAGGATCAGCGCGCTCAAGATCGACCGCGACGCCGCAAAGCCGAGCGATGGTAGCCGATTGTGGCTGTTGCTGCCGTCCATCCTGATCGTCATCG
>JABAOH010023999.1_pt1 | contig 28401 bp, 18 predicted proteins | sample 7062181 | NCBI WGS metagenome assembly JABAOH01 (sample SAMN14538630, study PRJNA623070) | marine sediment metagenome | biome: marine biome [ENVO:00000428]; feature: marine pelagic biome [ENVO:01000023]; material: deep marine sediment [ENVO:00002113]; isolation source: pool of 5 deep marine...
AAGAGCATATTGATGATGCAAAAATCGAAGGATCAGAGGTTCCTGAAGACGTCCTCACCCCGGTTGAGTGGAGCTTCGACGCGCCGAAGACGGACTGGAAACCGGTCAAGCTGGTCGAGTCTCGGATTGAAGCCGTAAAACCTATCCAGGTAGACGACGCACTGCGCCTTCCCTTAAATGCACGAAACCGTATCCCATCCAATCAGCGCTTGTTCGGTGTAATCTATGTTGAACTGCCCGATTGGAATCTGGAGGAATGGGCGTATGTGGAGATTCGTGCCCGTGCCCAAGATCAAATTCAAGCGGTCGGTTTGGTCTTCAATCACACAGAAGATAATCCCAGACGTTTCCGCGAAGGGGCTGTAGTTCCTTTCTACGGTGCCGGGATTGTAGTTCCTTTCTACTATGCCGGCGATAGGGCTTTCCTAATGACAGATGGCACGGTCCAGACGTACCGGCTGCCACTTCAGCGGACCTGGCCGAGATGGCAGGGGCCTTGGACTGACTTGGGGATCTGGTTCAGGAGTCGAAGAAACGCGGAAGCAGCTACGTTCGACATCCTGTCGGTTCGGATGATCCCGTGGGATGCCGAGTTCGCTACGGGTCGCTCCGGTGTGCAGATTGTGAAACGCGGCACTCTGAACGACTCCCCGAAGGACGCTCCTTACCACCGGAGCCTCTATATGCGTACCTCTGGCAGAATTGCCTACCGGGTACGAGTGCCCAAGAGGGGAAGACTGGATGTCGGCCTGGGAGTGCTGAACAAGGATACTCCGGTGATGTTTACCATCTCTGCGGCGCGACAGGACGGCAAGGTAGATACGCTACTCAAAGAAACCTACAGCGACCCGGAATACTGGGGACAACAGTTCGTAGATATGTCCCATCTGGAGGGACAGACGGTAACCCTGGCGTTGGAGACAGAGGCCGAACGTGCCGGCACAAAAGCCTTTTGGTCGGCGCCAACGTTGTCTGGAACGCGTTCCACGAAAAAGCCAAACGTCATCTTCTATATTATCGATGGAGCCGGCGCTGATTACATGAGCGTTTACGGCTACAATCGACGCACGACACCGAACATAGAGCGCCTCGCGGCTGAGGGAGCGACCTTTGAGCATGCCTACAGCAACTCTAGCTTTACAAGACCCTCAACAGCGTCGTTCATGATATCGCTACAGCACAGCGCCTTTGGCGGTGGCAACAGGAACGGCAGAAATCCTGTGCCGGATCAGGTGCTGACGATGGCTCAGCACATGCACCGGGCCGGCTATCAAACTGCGGTTTTTACGTCCAATGGCCAAGCCGGCAGGTATAGCAACCTAGAAAGAGGGGTTGATGTGCTCCGCGACTTCCGTATCGGAAACAACTCGGTTTCCTCGGTCTACCTTCATGAAGATTTCTGGGATTGGCGCAAGGCTTACCCGGCTGAGCCGTACTGGGTGCATTTTCAAACGACCGATGTGCATAAAATTCACACGCCGGTTCCACCCTTTGCGGGCCTCTTCATCAGCCCAGAACGTCGCCGAATAGCCGATGAATGGCTGGAACGAGTCAGACCGAGAGGAACAGAAAGCACTAGACCAATCATGGAGGCGCTTAAAAAACTCGAGATCGACCATGCGGCATTCTGGACCGCCAGGCGAGACCTCTACGACGAAACAATGGCACACCAGGACTATCAGATCGGCAAGTTGGTCGCACGGCTCAAGGCGGCCGGGGAGTGGGAACGGACCCTCCTGATAATCGCTTCCGATCACAGCGTGGGCGCGGGAAGTTTGGCTGATTTTAACCTTCTAATACGTGATCCCGTACCGCCACACGTCGACTATGGTGATCGAGCGGTTCCAATGCTCAGGCCTGGCGTATCCCGCATTCCATTGATTGTGGTCTGGCCTGGACACATCTCAGGAGGGCAGCGTTTCAGCCATCCGGTCTCTATGATCGACATGCTACCCACCATTCTCGACCTGACGGATCTACCAATACCCGAGGTAATGCAGGGGCAGTCACTGGCACCGCTGCTGCTGGGAGAAGCAGGGTGGGAACCTCGACCCGTGATACTTGACGAGTTCTGGACCGATCGGGATACTGGAGAATTAAGTGGCCGAATCGAGGTGGTCGATGGGCGCTGGGGAGCTTCGCTGGAAATCAATCCAGATCCGGAAGATCCGCCTGAGGAGCAGCGATCTGTCCCCTTATTGCTGTACGATCTCTGGAAAGATTCGGAGTGCCTGAACAGCCTTCATGAGAAGCGGCCCGACTTAGTAGAGAAGTATACCAAGCTCCTTAAGGCAAGGTGGGAGGCACATCAAGCGCTAGCAAAGCATTTCACAAGGCCAAAGGATTCTCCGCTGACGCCCGAGCAACTGGAGACCCTTCGCTCGCTGGGCTATATAAGATGAGGTTGACCCTAGGTAATAGATGCGTAAGAAACGCAGAAAAGTTGGAATGGTAAAACCATAGAACATTACGAGAAATTCCTCAACATCTGGAAAGACGCTGACCCTGGTATAGCTGAGGTTGAGGATGCAAAGAAGAGGCTGGGCGAGTTGAAGAGTCAATAATCTACTTTATTTGTTTGTGTCGCCTAAGCTATATTATTAACTCTTCAGCCCAGCCAGCCTCTTTCTGGCATCTTAAACCTCAGGAGTCCTTGCTCTTGAACCTTTCATTCAAGTTTCTTGAGAAAATCTAGGACGATCTTGTTAAAATCTTCTGGCTTTTCCATATTGACCATATGGGCAACATCGGCAATTGTGAAAGTTTCTGCTCCTGCAACATTCTCTTTAATCAATTGCACGATCTCTAAAATGCCAGGCATATCGAGATTTCCTACAACAACCAATGTAGGAGCTTGGATTTCATTCAATCTATTAACAGCGGGAGGATCGAGCTCTTTTGCAACACTTTCAGGATTCCATTTTTTCACTGTATTTAAAGCCATGGTTTTGACCTTTTCCCTCACTGCGGAATCAACTTGAGAAGGTGTTCTGTAGGGTCCATCTGTCCAAGATCGCTGGAAATATTCTACTGCACGCTCGACATCCCCGGCTCTGAAAGCCTCATCCATTCTTGTTGAGTTTTTCTTAAATATTTCACTTTTAAGCTCAAATCCGCTCACTCCAGGAGCGGCTAGAATGATGGCAGAAATCCTTTCAGGATATGCAATGGCAAAGTCGATGGCAACCCTTCCTCCCAACGATAAGCCCAAAATGGCAGCCTTTTGTATGTTTAACTGCTCAAGAAGCTCGTGTAAATCCTCGTAATGTTTAAAATCACCAGGTACACCAGCGGACTGCCCATGATTTCGTGCATCGTAACGGATTACGCGGTGCTCTTCAGCAAATACTTCAAACTGGTCATCCCACATATGATGATTTAAGCCACCTCCGTGAATCATCACAAGAGGTAGGCCCTCCCCCATCTCTTCATAATAAAGCTTTGTCTTTCCCACATCGATGAAGCCTGTTTTAGGGGTGATAGATATTCGGTTATTTTTTTGATCGGACTTTTCAACACACCCAAACATTAACGCTATAGCCAAACCCAGAATCAGTGCAAAAAATCTTCTCATGCTGATTGCCTCTTCAACCCAGCCAGCCTTTTCTTTGCATCCTCAACCTCAGGAATACCAGGATCAGCGTCTTTCCAGAGGTCGAGGAATTTCTCGTAGTTCTCTATGGCTTTGGATTCCTTATCTTATTTCTTAGTCTTACGGATTATTCTGTTACAGGCAGGCCGATTCGGCGCAGCAGATCCTCGAAGCGTGGGTCGTTGCGCAGACTGTCAAAAATCGGCATGACAAGAGAAATCGTGTTGGGGTCATGCGCCTCTACGGCTCTCTCCAGCCATTCGAAGGCTTTGTCGTTCTTCCCCGCGCGGATATACAGCATCGCAATTTCGAAGGGGTAGGTCGTCTGAGTATTCGCTGCCAGCGTTTCCGCCGCAAGGTTCATCGCCCCCAGGTAGCCCCCTTCCGCGTAGCCGCGCGCGAGGGCGTCTACTACCTCCCGATGGCCGAATGCGGCCCATAAGGCCTCCGTCGCAGCCAGTGCCTCCCCATACATTCCTTTCGCTTGGTACGCCATCTGGATAGCAGAACTCGCCACCGGGTGGTTTGGCGTCGTTCGGAGTGCTTTTTGTGCTTGCGCGATCGCATCGCCATATCGGCGCGCGAACACCAAGTTGATGCTATATATAGCCTGAATCAGTGGGTTGAAGGGATCCAACTCGATGGCGCGTTCGATCTGTGCTATCGCCTCTTCCGGCCGGCCCATTATGATCAGGAAGTTGGAGTAAAATGCGCGCGCATCCGGACCACTGGGATTGAGCTCGATGGCCCGCAGGAACTCCGGCTCCGCGCCCTCCCAATCCCACTCGACATAGGTTTTCACTCCTGCCAACGCGAAATAACCTTCTGCTAACATGCTATCCAACTCAAGGGCTTTCAGGGCGGCGTCCTTCGCTTTTGGCGCTGCCTCACTGGGTGGCAGGAGCCCGTGCTGCGAGAGAGTAGCCCAGAGCATTGCGATACCGGCATGGGCCGGTGCGTAGTTTGGATCTTTCTCCAGGGCTAACTGGAAGTACTGCAGCGCGGTATCGAGGTCAGGTGGAGTCATCTTGGCCCAGTAAAACCTACCATTGAGATAGGCATCGTAGGCCTGGGGATTGACCTGGCGGGCGCTGGCCAGCCGTGTATCTTCTTCCGGCGTAAGATTGATTTGGATCTCGTCTACAATGGCGCGTATCACTTCGCTGTACATCACCAATACATCGTTTTTGGCCCGTTCGTACGTCTGCCCCCAAAGGTTCTGCTCCTCAGGGAGCGCATCGATCAACTGCACCCGAAGGCGCACACTATCGCCTACTTGCTGCACCGATCCTTCTACTACTGCATCCACCTTCAACTCCCGGGCAATCTCCGACAAAGACTTATCTGTTTCCTTGTACCGCATAACCGACGTGCGGGAAATCACGCGCAACGCGCTTATCTGGCCCAACTGCCCGATCAACTCATCGGTGACCCCATCGGCAAAATACTCTTGTCCAGCATCACCCGTGAGGTTCTCAAGCGGCAGGACCGCAATCGAATCGATCGCCTCAGCACGTCCTATGAAAAGACTAATTACTATCACAGTCATTATTAGGAGAAAACCTGCTATGCCTGCATAAAGGAATGCTCTTTTTCTCTTGAGTAGCTTTTCTTTCCTCAGTCTTGCCTTGATACTTTCGGGCACTATACCCTCTGATATGGATCTCATATCGTCTAACAACTCTTCCAAGTGCTGGTAGCGGCTATCAGGATTTTTCTCTAAAGCCTTGCCTACGACCTGTTCTATGGCCACTGGAATCTCAGAGCGTAAATTAGTGATCGGCTTGGGCTTTTCATTCAATATGGAGTAAACAACAGCTTGATCCTTCTCCCCCTTGAAAGGCAACTGATAGCTGAACATTTCATAAAGAACCACACCTAATGACCAGATATCTGTACGATGATTAACCTCTTCACCTCTCGCCTGTTCAGGAGACATGTAGGCGATCGTCCCCATTGTCGTACCTTCTTTGGTTACTAGAGTCCCCCCAGCAACCCTGGCCAATCCAAAATCCATTATCTTCGCCTGGCCTTTCTCAGTCACCATGATGTTGGAGCTCTTTATGTCCCTGTGTACGACTCCTTTCTTATGAGCTTCCTGCAAACCTTCGGCTACCTGGGTGGCAATCCTAAGAGCTTCATCTATCTCAAGTGGGCCCGACTCAATCTTCTTCTTTAAGCTCTGGCCTTCTACATAGGCCATTGATATAAAGGTTTTATCCTCGGCCTCGTCAAATTCATGAACAGTACATATGTTGGGATGATCCAGTGCAGCAGCAGCTTGTGCCTCGCGCATGAATCTCTCTTTGACCTCTGAGACGTGTGTTAATTCTGGAGGAAGAAACTTGAGGGCAACGGTGCGCTTGAGTTTGGTGTCCTTGGCTTTGTAGACAACTCCCATCCCTCCTCTTCCAAGTTCTTCAAGGATCTGGTACTTTCCTGCAATAGTGCTTCCCTTTGGTAACCTTCCTGCTGGTGTTATTAAGGTCTTTGTAACAGATATTTCTTCTGGGGATTTTAGCGGCGCGGCACACTTACCGCAATAAACAGTATCATCAGGATTGTTAAACTGACATTTAGGACACTTTATTCCCATTGTTCCCCTTTATTATTCAGAAAAAGAATAACAATTAATGGGGAAAGAGTCAAATTGAAATGAATATAGACTTATACCCATATCACAAATATTTCACAAGAATGACTGAATTGCGTTGAAACTACGGTATTAGGATTGAAAGTCCAATACATGGTAAATTGCTGAAAATAGGGGAGGTTGTCTGGTACGCCCGGCAGGATTCGAACCTACGACCTTCTGATTCGTAGTCAGACGCTCTATTTTAAAATAGACTTCTGCCCGTGTGTCAGCTGTGTGTCAAAAAATACTTAAAATGGCTGAAATTATGGCAAAATGGCTTAAACTCTCAGGCGGTATAAAATCATTGGAAATACGCTAAAAACAATAATTTACGTGGCTTACCAAACAAGGAACAAACCTTTCGCTTCATGATTTTCAATCACCTTTTGAGGTCAAGTGAGACATCTGTGAAGAAAAGGGTATGAGGAGAGCGAATATCTTGGTGCTGAGTGTAAGCAATAATCATTATTAGGATTGCACCTGAAATTAAATGAGAAAGCTTACTTATCTTATTCGGTATGATATTAGTTGATATATGTGTATATGTGATCAAAGATTCGCGTTATAAATGTTCTTGATTGTGATTGACATATACTATATTATATCCTATATTATAGTTAAACCTGCAGGAGGTGACGGTGAAGACAGTAAATGCCTTAACTTTCAGAAAAAAATTTGGTAGCACCTTAGATGATGTACACAATAAAAAAAGACATATAATTATTTCCCGGGCTAACAGGCCTTTAGCGGTGATAATTCCTTTTGAGGATTATAAAGAGCTAAAAGAGGAAAAGGACCGGGAGAAAAGGCTTCGCTTGGCTGCATCCAGGATCGATCAATGGCGAAAGAAACATGCAAAGCAATTAAAAGGCCTTAATTCTGTGGAGATAATTCGACAAGTGAGAGAAGAGAGATGATTGTCTTAGATGCGTCAATAATCCTGAAATTGATTTTTGAAGAACAGGATACTCCTCAGGGGCTCCAACTGATTGAGAATCACATTACAGGTGAAGAGAAAATCGCTGCTCCAGAACTTTTATACTATGAATTGGCTAACGTCTTAGCTACTAAAACGGCTATACCAGTAAGGAGTGCTTCCTCGGCTCTAGCAGAGATATTCAATCTTGAAATTGAAACCTTTACCTTAGGCGTAGAAGAATTTCTCTCTTCAATCAGTGTTTCACGTAAGTATAGAATAAGCGTTTATGATGCAAGCTATATGGTTTTGGCTGAAAGACTCAGCTGTGATTTCATCACTGCTGATACTCAGCTATTCAGAAAGGCGAAAAACCTGAAGTTTGTCAGATTATTATAGGTCGGCATAAATCTATATCTTCCAATTGTTTTCTTCTCTCAACTAGTCTGATTCCACCTTGATTCTAATACATTTCGAATAACTAAAATTTTGCATATCTTATTCCCTTATTGCGTTGACTTGGTAAATTTCCGATGGTAATATGGACGACTCATTATGAAAAAAACCGTCGTTCGCTTATCTCTCTTATTCCTCCTTGCTTTTGTTTTTCTATATTTTTTCTTCCGAAAAGTTGAATGGAGTGAGGTTTTAAACTATCTGACAACTGTCGACCTTAAATATTTTGTAATCCTTATCGTCATCACTCCAATCCACTTCATAACCCGGGCTATAAGATGGGAATACCTGATTAAGCACGAGAAAAAGAGAGTCAAGTTTTCAAATCGGTTTTCTGGCTATGCTGTTGGCTTTACGGTTTCCTTTATTTTTCCAGGAAGATTGGGAGAGTTGATCAGGCCCTTATACGTAGCCCGGAAGGAAAGAATGAGTAAAGGATTTCTTTTAGGCACAATTGTGGTGGAGAGGTCTTTTGATATAATGATAATGTGCTTATTGCTGGGGCTTTTTATACTCTCTAAACCTCTTTATCCTTCCTATTTTCGGGCAGGAGAGGAGGCTTACTCGAATCTTCAGCTATGGGGGATAATAGGAGTGGCTATTGCTCTTTTTGTTTTTGCTGTTGCTCTTTTTCTTTATTTTTTTAGAGAGAAGGCTCTCTCGATGATTGCATTTTTTCTGAAGCCTGTTCCTCACGGAGTATCCCATAAAATTCTTCAGGTTTTCGAGGAGTTCATTCAGGGATTAAAATTCTTTCATTCTGTAGGAAATTTGCTCGTGTTCATACTCTTGTCTTTTGTCGTCTGGCTGGGCATTATTTTTTATTATTGGATTTTCTTTTTAGCTTATGGTTTTTCGTTCCCTTACTTCTTCATTATTCCTTACGTGTTCTTGACAATGGTAGGAGCATCTATACCTACGCCTGGCATGGCCGGAGGATTCCATTATTTCAGCATGGTCGGGATGACTTCTTTCCTCGGTATCGACAAGAGCCAGGCTGTGGGTATGACCATAGTCGTCCATGCTATCCAGCTTGTGGTGACTTGCTTGATAGGATATGCTATATTATGGAAGGAGGGCATGTCGCTTTTTCAGTTAAAAAAATTAGGAGAGGCTGCTGAGGAATGAAGTGTCCCTACTGCGAACATCCGGAAAGTAAGGTCATTGATTCTCGGGAAAGCAAAAATGGCCTATCCATCCGTCGGCGGAGAGAGTGCCTTTCCTGCAAGAAAAGATTCACCACCTATGAGAGAATCGAAGAAATTCCCTACATGGTCATAAAAAAGGACGGAAGGCGACAGAACTTTGATAGCCAAAAGCTCCTCAAGGGCCTGCTGAAAGCGTGCGAAAAAAGGCCTGTTCCTCTACAGAAGCTTGAAGAAATCGTCGAAGAGATCGAGAGCAAACTGCAGGAAGGACCAGATAAAGAGATGAAAGCATCGAAGATCGGACAGTTCGTGATGAAGAAGCTCAAGGCCTTGGATAAGGTTGCCTATGTCCGGTTTGCCTCAGTTCACCGGGAATTCAAAGATGTTTTGGAGTTCAAGGAAGAATTAGAATCTATTTTAAGAGAAAGGTAGATTACAGGAGAGAGCAGAGAGTCGAAGCTTCCTCGAGGATTGTAATTGAAGAGGAAGATTTATATAAAGAAGAGGGAGGTTTTTTCTGGACAAATGAAGGTGTTTTTTATGAAAATCAAGAAGACGGAGGAATAAACCCGGAGGATAATTATGACTGAAAAGAATAGGAACAATAAAGATGAAATAGAAGATATTTCGGAAGTTAAAGATAAAAAAATTCAGATTCCAAAGGAGTTGCCTATTCTTATGCTGAGGGATATAGTTGTTTTTCCCTATATGGTAATTCCGTTATTCGTTGGCAGAGATAAATCAAAGAACGCAATTGATCATTCGCTTACCTCCCACCGGATGATTCTTCTCTTGACTCAAAAGCATATGGAAACCGAAGAGCCCAAAAGGGAAGATGTCTATGAAGTAGGTACAGTGGCTTTGATCATGAGGATGCTGAAACTCCCGGACGCAAGAGTGAGAATTTTAGCTCAAGGTCTTGTCCGAGCAAAAATAACGAGCTTGGAAGAGGATAAGCCCTATTATACAGCAGGGATAAAAGTGATCAATGAACCTGAAGAAAAGGGACAATCTATTGAAATAGAAGCGTTGGTAAGGAATGCTCGCACCGGACTGGAGAAGGCTTCTTCCTTAGGAAAAGATATTCCTCCGGAGGTTATGATCCTTGCCTCTAATATCGAGGAGCCAGGCAGGTTGGCTGACCTGACAGCTGCTAACCTGGAATTAAAGGTCAATGAAGCTCAGCGTATTTTAGAGATAGAGGATCCTGCCACAAGACTTAAGAAGGTTTATGAGCTTTTAACCAGAGAGCTTGAGCTTCTGGATGTGCAATCTAAGATTAGCACTGAAGCTAAAGGGGAGATGGACAAGCTCCAGAAGCAATATTTCCTGAGGCAGCAGATGAAAGCGATCCAGAAAGAGCTGGGAGAAGGGAGTGAGATTCAGGAAGAGATCAAAGGCTATGAGGATCAATTGAAAAAGCTAAAAGTTGCACCGGAAGTCCAGGAAGAACTCGAAAAGCAGATAAAACGCCTGTCGCAGATGCATCCAGAATCAGCCGAGACAGCTGTTGTGCGCAATTATCTGGATTGGATGTTTGCTCTTCCCTGGAACAAAAGCACGGTTGATAATTTGGAGCTTAAATCAGCAAAGGTAATTTTGGATGAAGACCATTATGGCCTAGCCAACCTTAAAGAGAGAATCCTTGAATATTTGGGAGTAAGGAAACTTTCCAAAAAGACAAAAGGTCCTATTCTATGTTTCGTCGGACCTCCAGGGGTGGGGAAGACTTCTCTCGGCCGCTCCATTGCAAGGGCTCTGGGAAGAAAATTCATCCGTATTTCTCTCGGGGGAGTAAGGGATGAAGCTGAGATTAGAGGGCACCGAAGGACCTATGTTGGCGCTCTACCCGGAAAGATCATTCAGGGATTAAGGCGAGTTGGCTCGAATAATCCTGTGTTTATGATGGATGAGGTGGATAAGATAGGCGCTGATTTCAGGGGAGATCCTTCCTCCGCTCTCCTTGAGGTCCTGGACCCCGAGCAAAATTATTCCTTCAGAGACCATTATCTGGGCGTTCCTTTTGACCTCTCCAAGGTTATGTTCATCACTACAGCCAACCTTCTTGATCCCATCCAGCCTGCGTTCCGAGACAGGATGGAGATACTCCGTCTTCCAGGCTATACAGAGGAGGAAAAGTTGCAGATCGCCTTGCGCCACCTTGTACCAAAGCAGCTAGAGGAAAATGCGCTCGACGAGAAGTTGATCTCTTTTACTCCAGGAGCCATTAAAAAGATTATATCTGTTTATACAAGAGAAGCAGGAGTGAGAAACCTTGAGAGGGAGATTGCTTCAGTTTGCCGCAAGGTCGCTCGGAAAGTTGCTGAAGGGAAAAAGATGCTGACTAAGATCGCATCAAAGGGTCTTGAAAGCTACCTCGGCCCTCCAAAAATATTCAAAGACCAGCTTCTGAAAAAGGAACAGGTCGGAGTGGCTACTGGGCTTGCTTGGACAGCCACGGGAGGAGAGATCCTTTTTGTGGAAACCACAAAAATGAAAGGGAAGGGGGCGTTAGTGCTGACAGGATCGTTAGGTGATGTGATGAAAGAGTCGGCTCAAGCGGCTTTGAGTTATGCCAAGGCTCATGCTGACGAACTAGGCATTAAAAGCCATGTTTTTTCTCAAAACGATTTTCATATTCACATCCCAGAAGGGGCAATACCCAAAGACGGACCTTCGGCTGGAGTTACAATTGCTGCCTCGCTTATTTCTGTCTGCAGTGATTTGAAAGTAAAGTGGGATGTAGCCATGACAGGAGAGATTACTCTAAGGGGTAATATACTTCCGGTAGGAGGAGTTAAGGAGAAGGTTTTAGCTGCGCAGCGAGCAGGCGTGAAGACAATGATTTTGCCCGCAGCCAATAAAAAGGACCTGATCGATATACCAAGAAAGGCTAAAAAAGAGATGGAGTTTATTTTTATAGAGGATATAAACGAAGTTTTTAAGCATGCCCTGGTAAAAGACGCGACCAAAAAAGCCAAGACCTAAAAAGAGACAGGCTACTTTTTTCCAAACATGAAAGAAACCTAAAAGGGGACAGGCTACTTTTTTTCGCCCATTTCACAAACACAAGACAAAGTCTCATTAATATATCGTGTAGGGGTTTGATTCATCAAACTTACCTTATTCTTGAAGCAAAAAAGTAGCCTGCCCCCTTTTTTATAGCCTTTTTTACTTTTTATACTTTTTTCTATCTTGACAAACAGAATAAAATTTAATAATTCAATAGACAGCGAAAAATCCATAAACCCTAGAAGGAGGGTCCAATGTCAAAAAGAGCCTTCATTTTTCTCGTTTCAATTTTATTAGTGTTCCCCAGACTCTGGGCGGGTGGATGGAATAATACCCTAATGGGATGTAGAGCTATTGCTATAGGAGGAGCTTTTGTAGGTATTGCGGATGATCCCAGTGCCGTTTTCTATAATCCTGCTGGCTTGGTTTTTCAGAGCAATGATTTAAATTTTTCCATTAATGGTTTTTACATTTGGCCAGATCATGAATACATCGTTCCTACTGGCTCGAAAACTCAAAGTAAGTACAACGTCTCTTTGCCGCAGGTCTTTCTCTCTTACAGGACAAGTGAAAAGCTAACCTTGGGATTTGGAATTTATGTTCCTTATGCAGGCGGAGGCGTCGATTGGAAAGAAGGAGAGCTGGGCTATCCTTTTAAGGTAGGTGAGGATGAATATTCTCGTTTTAAATCTACCTTGGGCATTTATACTTTGACTCCTACTCTGGCGTATCAATTTAGCGAGAAATTATCTATAGGCTTCAACCTAAGTTTTTACCGGGCTGTTTTAAATGTCGATGCTTTAATGGATCCTGATACTACCGTGGTCTCGGAAGAGAGTGGTTCTACTATTTCAGCCGGTTTTGGTCTTATGTATAGGCCAACAGAGAGAATAGGGATTGGATTGAGCATAAGAGGGCCTTCCAGGATGGAGCTTTCAGGGGATACAAGGATCACTCAGACACAGACAATCCCGGGTCTAGGAACCGTACCAGTCGAGCTAAGAGGAGATTCAGTGACGAGTTTCAATCTTCCCTGGGATGTGGAACTGGGATTCTCTTATAAAGTATCCGAAAATCTCCTTCTTTCCACCAGCGCTCAATATACGATGTGGTCACGGCTCCAAAAGGTGGATAAGATGGTCAAAGACCTTCCTTATGGGACGCCTGATATCGAATACGAAGAAGCCATGGATTTTCATAATATCCTTATTTTGAGGGCCGGAGTGGAATACTCTTTTCCCCAGGGAGTTTTCCTTCGTGGAGGCTTGGGGTTTGATCGCAGTGCCACGCCTGATTCAACTCTCGATTGCAAAAACATAGATGTTGACAAGTTCACGGTATTAGGTGGGATTGGTTACAGGACAGGAAGAACACAGATTGACTTCGTCTACGCTTATGCCTTGGGAAAAGAGCGAGAAGCGGATACTGCAGAGCGGTACAACCTCAATGTTCTTATAATGGGTTTAGGAGTTACCTTCTCCTTTTAACCTTTAAGGATTTGATTCATTTGTAGGGGTTTGATTTATCAAACCCACCGATTTATTTAAGCAATCAAATTATTTATATAATTAAGAATGTAGGCTTGATGAATCAAGCCCCTACGAAGAAAAAATCGCCTTTGAAGACGATCTCGGCCGGGCCGGTTTGATACACCTTCTCTTTTTCCCACTCTACAGTCAAGTGCCCCATACTGGTTCTCACCTTAACTTTTTTATTGGTCAGGTTCTTCAATATAGAAGCTACAGCCGCTGCACAGGCACCACTTCCTGAAGAGAGCGTTTCTCCAACGCCCCTTTCCCAAAAAAGAACTTCAATCTCCTCTTTGCTCAACTTCCTGATGATCTCGATGTTAGTCCTATTGGGGAAGAATGGATGCGATTCGATTTCTCGTCCAATTTGATGTAATTCCATGCGGTCAGGAAAACGGTCCACAAAGATCGCACAATGAGGATTGCCAATGGAAAGAGCTGTGATAGGGTAGACTATTTTATTAATAGATAGGGGGTAATCTATGATCTTTTCATGAGGAGAACCGTCATCAAAAGGAATGTCTTGAGAGCTCAACCGAGGGATTCCCATTTCGATTTTGAGGATGAAAACATTATTTTTTCCCTCGACAAGCTCGCTTTCTCTTTGACCGATAGTGGTCTTAAAAAGGATTTTAGGAGAATCTATTTTCTTTTGGTGATAAAGGGATGCTGCTGCGCATCTTAGTCCGTTACCAGAAACCTCTGCCTCTGTTCCATCCGCATTGAATATGCGGAAGTCGACATGACCTTTTGCTTTATTTTTGACTGAGATAAGGAGCAGGCCGTCGGCTCCAACACCTGTGTGGCGATCGCAGATTGTTCCGGCAAGACCGCTTATGTCGGAGAGACCTTTGGTCTCCGCCTTATCGATAACCAGGAAATCGTTGCCAAGAGAATGAACCTTAAAGAACTTCATTCAGGGATCCTTAAGGTCCTGATGAATTCTTCTGCCTGTCCGTCGCGTTCTCTTCTAATTTGCAGCATGAGAGTGTCGCCAGAATCCAGTTTATTCACGATATTTCTGAATTCTCTTTCGGTTGTCACCTTTCTTCTGTTAGCTTCAAGGATGATATCTCCAGCTCTCAGGCCTTTTTTGTCTGCTTCACTGAGTCTGCGGACATCGGTGATTAAAACTCCTTCCTCTGTTTGGAATCCAAAGCGCCTGGCAAGGCGCGAAGTCATAGTCATAACATTAATTCCTATATCCTTACCAGATGCGGCAGGGACTTCTTGTCCTTCTGCAGAGGGCCGTTCGGCAAGGGTTGCGGTTAAAATTCTTTCCTTTCCATCCCGGATTATTTTTATTTCGACTTTTGTCCCGGGCTCGATTTCAGCGATCCTAAACATAAGGTCGTGGTTGTCCTTAATAAGCTTGCCGTCGACTTCAATAATAACATCAGCTGGCTTTAGTCCGGCCTTTTCAGCTGGTGTGCCACGCTCAACCGAGCTTACGAGGGCCCCATCTCTTGTCTTTAATCCAAGATGGTCTTTGTCTTCTTCAGAAACTAAGCCGCTGCTTACTCCAAGGTATCCTCTTATGACTCTTCCTTTTTCCTTGAGCTGCTTGACTATTTTTCTAGCCAGGTTGGAAGGAATGGCAAATCCTATGCCGATGTTTCCTCCTGAAGGAGAGATAATATTGCTCGTGATACCGACAACCTCTCCTCTCATGTTAACCAGTGGGCCGCCACTGTTTCCCCGGTTAATGGCTGCATCCGTCTGGATGTAGTCCTGGTAGGGAACATCCGGAATCCCCAGCTGTCTGCCTTTAGAGCTGACAATGCCTGCCGTGACAGTATGTTCAAATCCCCAGGGGTTTCCTATGGCTAAAACCCATTCCCCCACGCGCAGTTTTTCAGAATCTCCGAGCTCGGCAAAGAGTAAATTTTTATCATTAACTTTTAGCAGAGCCAGATCTGTATTAGGGTCTGTTCCTACAATTTTTGCATTATATTCTTTTTCACTTAGGGTTGTGACAATCACTTTCTCTGCATTTTCCACCACATGGTTATTGGTCACTATGTATCCGTCTGCGCTGATAAGGAAGCCTGTGCCCCTTGCTTCAGAGCGGAACTCTCTTTCCCTTTCCCTTTGTCGGGGGATGCCAAAGAATCTATCCCAGAAATCCTCAGGCCAATCATCCCAAAAACTTGAAACTCTTCTCTTTTCCACCTTCTCGGCTGCAATCCTCACTACTGCGGGGCCGACTTTATCGGCTATACTGACAAAATCCAAATCAGGCTTCATCTGTAGCGAAGGAGACGCATGAAGAAAGGATGGTGAGGAACTGGGAGTTTCTTCTAAGAAGCTATCCGGTGTGTTCTTCTCGGGCAAATAAACGAAGACAAAGCTTGCTAAAAAGATACCCAAGAAAAAGCATATAATAGCAATCAAAGCTGTTTTTTTCATTTCCTTCCTCCTACTTCAGAATAATAAAATAGCATACTCATCTGAAAAATTCAATCGTCCTACTTATTGAAAACTCTCGGTTTACAGAAAAGTTGCATTAATAATTCATTGGAGATATTATCACATAAGTCGAGGACAATGGTCTTAGAAAAAGGAGTGTTAATTGTTTTTGAGGGCATAGACGGCTCTGGAAAATCAACGCAGGCGGAAATTCTTTTAAGGAGACTTCAGGAGAAAGGCGTTGAGGTGGTCTATTTCCGTGAACCAACCAAAGGTAAATGGGGCCGCAAGATTAAGAAAAAAGCCCTTCATCCTGGTTCTCTAACCCCAGAAGAAGAGCTGGATTTGTTCCTGAAGGATAGAAGAGAGAATGTGGAAAAAAACTTAAAGCCTGCCTTGAAGAAAAAAAGAGTCGTTATCCTGGATAGATATTATTACTCAACTATCGCTTATCAGGGAGCAAAAGGAATCGAAGAGAAAAGGATAGCGAGAATGAATGAAGAGTTTGTCGTCGAGCCTGATTTGGTCTTTATCTTTGATATTGACCCGCAAAAGGGTTTAGAGCGGATAGAGAATCGGAAAAGGAAATACAGGCTTTTTGAGCGCGAAGATTATTTAGTCAAAGTAAGAGAGATATTCCAGAGTTTTAAAGGCGAAAAGTTCGTCCATATAGATGCCCTAAAATCTAAAGAAGAAATCAGCAAAGAGATAGAGGAGAAAGCCCTCGCGCTCATCTCATAGGGAAATTGAGGGAAATTGGGGCCAAGGGAAATTGGGGCCAGGCCCCATTTCTGTTTTTTTAAAAATGGGGCAATACAAATGGGGCCTGGCCCCATTTCATCCATTTCCTCGCCAGGCCCCGTTTCCTCGTTCATCAAGCCCACCGATTTATATCGTTTGACCCTGTTTATGCCATCTGTTATATTTTATCTATGGCGTTCAAAGGATTCATCATCAGGATAAGAAAGGCAAAAAAGCCTTCCGTGGGAAAACTTTTTAAAGTAGCCTTTTTAGTCTGTATCATGCTTTTTGCCTGCGCTGTTGGATTATGGCTGGGCGCTTACTTTGCCGTCAGACAGAACCTTCCATCTGTATCCCTGCTCGAAGAGTTTGAGCCCAACGTCATAACCTATATCTATTCCGATGAGGGAGACGTTATCGGAGAGTATGCCATAGAGAAAAGGATTGAAATTCCATATGAGGAGATTCCAGAGGCTGTCAAAAATGCTATTATTGCTACAGAAGACCCCAGGTTTTATAGGCACAGAGGTTTTGATCTTCGCGGAGTGCTGCGGGCTCTAAGGGAAGATATAAAGACCAAACTTGGAGGAAAATCTCGAAAGCTCCATGGCGGAAGCACCATCAGCCAGCAACTGGCGAGAGATCTTTTCCTCCATCGCAGGCAAACCGTTCGCCGTAAATTTAAGGAAGTTCTCCTTGCTCGCCAGATCGAAAGGAAGTATTCAAAGCATGAAATATTAACAATGTACTGCAATCAGTTTAACCTTGGCCATGGAGCTTACGGAGTCGAAGCAGCCTCCCAATTGTACTTTGGAAAGAGTGTTTCTGAACTGTCTCTGGAAGAAGCTGCCATGATCGTCGGCATTCTGCGTGGACCTTCCCTTTATTCTCCCTACAGAAATCGAGAAATCACCCACAACCGCCGAGACCACGTGATTAGACGGATGGTAGATGAGGGATATCTAACAGAAGAAGAAGGCGAGGAATTCAAGGCGAAGCCGTTCCATGTCCTACCGTTGCGTCGAGGAGATTCCGGTTTTGCCGCATATTTCAAGGAAGAAGTCAGGAAGTATTTAGAAGAGAATTATGGAGCTGATGCTCTTTACAGAAAGGGATTAAAGGTCTACACAACCTTAAATCCAACTTATCAAAGATTTGCTGAGGAGGCACTTCTGAACTGGCTACCGATCCTGGATAAAAGACAGGGTTGGAGGGATGATAAACGGAATTTACTGGAGGAAGGCGTTGAAAGCCTTGAAGATTTGGAGAATATCTCGATCGAAGACTGGCCGCCAGATAGCTGGCTAATACCTACGCTTGGTGAAGGAGATATCGTAGATGCTGTAGTTTTATCGGTCGCAAGCGAAGAGGCTTCTCTCAAAATAAAAGAATATTCTGCGAAGATGAATAATTCAGATATTGACTGGACACAGACGAAGAATCTGGAAGACATTATCAAGGAGGGAGATTTAATCCTTGTTAAGATCAAGGAAATAGACGAAGAAAATAAAGAACTTCTTGTCTCTCTTGACCAGGAACCTCTCATCGATGGAGCTTTTCTGGCGATCGAGCCTCACACCGGTCAAATAAAAGCCTTGGTAGGAGGCAAGTCTTTTAAAAAGAGCCAATGGAACAATGCAACCCAGGCTTTGAGACAGTCAGGCTCGTCGATAAAACCCATTCTTTATACAGCAGCTATCGAGAGCGGATTTACGCCAGCGCACATAATCATTGATGAGCCGACAGAGTTTATCGATAAATGGAGAGGAGAACCTTGGACCCCGGGAAATTATGACCAAAGATATAAGGGAGCTGTGACCGTCCGCAAAGGACTGGAGGAGTCAAGGAATATTGTGACTGCCAAGCTGTTAGAATTTATCTCCCCTCAGAAGGGCGTTGATTACTGCCGCAAGTTCGGAATAACTTCTCCTATTTATCCTTATCTTTCCCTGTCCCTGGGAACATTTGAGGTGCGATTAATAGAACTTGTTTCTGCTTTTACGGCATTTCCCAATAAAGGTATTAGGATAAAACCCTACTTTTTAACTCGCATTGAGGATAAAGACGGTAACATTCTGGAAGAAAGTAGGATTGATACAGAAGAAGTTATTTCACCTCAAATAGCCTATATTATGACTTATTTGCTCCAGGGGGTAATATACAACAGGGGAACCGGTCAATCAGCAAGTTATTTAAAATGGCCTTTGGGTGGTAAAACAGGGACTACTGATGAGTACACTGATGCTTGGTTTGTAGGTTTTTCTCCCTCTTTATGCGCAGGTGTCTGGGTCGGTCATAGTAGAGGGCAGATTCCCATAGGAGAGAGGCAGTCGGGAGCTGTTGCAGCCCTTCCGGTTTGGAGAGATTTTTTTGACAAAGTTATCAAGGATAAACAGAGGATTGCCGAGGAAAATGGAGAGGAGTTTGTTATAAATGAAGAATTTGAGGTTCCTCCCAATCTCTCTTTTGTGGAGATTGATAGCAAGACTGGATTGCTTGCGTCTCCAGTTTGCCTTTTTACCTTAAAGGAAGTTTTTCTTCCCGGCACTGAGCCGGACAGATTTTGCACCCATGAAGATCACATGATGATCCTTGATTACTATTCAGTAAGAAAATAAAAAAGATAAAGCAGGGGGTTTGATTCATTCACGGGGATTTAATTTCTCTGTAGGGGCTTGATTTATTGTAGGGGTTTGATTCATCAAACCCACATTATTTTTGATTTTATAGAACTTATCATTGATGCATTAAATTCCTGTAAGAAAAAGGAGGGGAGGGGCTTGATTAATCAAGCCCCTCCAGGGGAAAATATATCAAGAAAAGGGGCAATGGCTAAGTCTTTTTCTTTACCTTCCCGGATTTTGAGGCCGAACGAGAGGAAGAAGATGACGACTTTCGTGAAGCTTTGGAAGAAGAAGACCTGGATTTTGATGAGCCTGAGCTGACCCTTTTTGAACTAGTTCCTCGAGATGAGCTTCGTGAGGAACTTCGAGAAGAACTTCTTTTGACTGATTTACTTGAGGATGAAGAGCTTCGTGAAGAACGACTTTTAATGGATTTGCTTGAGCCAGATATATTTTTATAAATCCGGCCGATAAAAGAGCTTGTTTTTTTAGGCTTTATTTTTTTCGAAGGAGTTTTTGTGCTTACTGTCCGGGATGACGTGGAACGAGAAGGATCTCTTTTGACTGAACTTCTGGACTTGTAGGTCGGATTTTTCACTCTAGTTTTACTTACTTCATCTGATTTTTTCTTAACGACTTCTCTTTCTTTAGTAGGGTTAACTCTTGTGGCTGTCTTTTTTCCGATCCTGCTTGCATCTACAGCTTCAGTCTTTTTGACTGTGGTTCGATTCGCCCGCTTATTTACCTCAGATTCCGGAGAAATGCCTTTCTTCCTGAGAAGTACCTTTTTGCCGTCAAGCTTTTCGACGGATATCTTGCTGGCAGTGGGCCTTAAAGGTAGCTTCTTTCTGGTAAGGCTGATTTTGCCCAGACTTTTAACAGAGTCCTTAGAGAGGGCAACTTTTGAGACATTTCGAGCTTTGAGCTGATTTTTATGGATAACGGTAAGAGCGCGTGAGTTGTAAGGATAGTAGCGTCCTCGGAACCGGTCATAATACACGTTGTTGATTATCACACCTGGGTATCCATAGTAACTTAAAGGTGCCCAGCCGAAGTAATCGTATCCCCAGTACCAGCTAACCCATGCAGGCCCCCAAAATCTCGTTGGGATCCAGTACCAGCCGAGACCATACCTCCAGTGCCACCTGCCATAGTGGTGTGTGCACCAACCCCAGGGATCGTATGAAATCCAGGTCCAGCCGCATAAAGGAAGCCATGTCCACCGACCGTAGTAATATGGTCGCCAGTAGATATCAATCCCTCCGGGAACCCAGACATAACCATGCGGGACCATATAGATCCACTCGCCGTTGGTGGATAATTCATATTCGAAATCTTCTAATTCCTCTGGCAGGTAAGATTTTGCCATACGCTTGCGGAGCAGAGAATCCCTGTGTTCGCTCCATCTGTCAAAACTATCTTCAGCGACCGCGTAGAATCGAGTAGGCCGGGAGGTAAAACGGCCAGTTACAACCTCAACTCTTTGCTCGTTATTTATCAAGATAGAGTCCGATTCTCCAGCAGCCTCCAGCATACCCTCAAAAACGAATATCTCGGTCTCACTGCCCTGCCTTACATCAATCCTGTAAAGTCCATTATCCAGAACATAAATAGAAACATCTGGAGTATGAATTTCAATATTTTTTTCTTCCTCTAAGCCTCTAACGCGGAAATAGACATTCCCTGTCCAGACTCGAATACTTATGAGCTCAGATTCTATTTTTGGCAAGGTCAAAAAGTCTACCTTGGTTTCGTTGTCTAATCGTACATAGTTTCCGTTTCCCAGGTAAATTTCTGCGCGTCCATCAGCAGTACCCATCCTGTCGCCTTCTGAGATGGGCATATTCACAACACCTTCCTCAAAACCCAGGTCAGTTGATCTCTGGATATAAATGTCGCCCTTCACGTAGCTTAACCGGGCAAACGAATTGTTTGTGTACTGAGTCTCCTCTGCGTTTGAAAGTGAGAAAAAGAATAGAATTCCAATCAAAATTCCTGTTGTTTTTCTCATTTTTTTTCTCCTTACATTTAATCCAGATCATTTATAATGCAAATACTATGCCAACCTTTTTCCCCCAGAATCCCCTGGTTTTATGCATGTATTATGTCCTTAAAATAAGACGATTGCAGTGTTATAAATACACTTTTGTGTGGCAGGTGGGTTTGATAAATCAAACCCATACAAAAGACAAATCAATTTCCAATAAATAAGTTGGGCTTGATAAATCAAGCCAGCATTTGTGGAAATAAAAAGGAATGGTAGCGGGGGATAATTTAGGGAGCCACAAAAAATGGCAGAAAAAATGGGGCCAGGCCCCATTTTTTAAATTAATCCATTTAGAATAACGTGGGTTTGATGAATCAAATCCCTACAAAGAAATGCCCCTGTGCAAAATGGGGCCATGCAAAATGGGGCCTGGCCCCGTTTTCTATAAATCAAGCCCCAGCAAAGAAATGTCGCAGCAGGTTATATCCCTGGCCCGGGTTCGCGGAGGTCTTTCCAGTATTTTTGCTGTGTTTCAAATACCGGGATCAATTCCCTCAGGGTGATGGCCGAAATTTTTTCTTCTATCTGTGGTTTTTTGGCTTCCCCTGCTAGATGGAGTAACACTTGCTTTACTCCCTCCCTGAGACCCTGCAAATCATAGCCTCCCTCAAGAGTGAATAGAATTCTATCCTTCGAAAAATCATATGCCAAGGAAAGAAGCTCTGAGGTGAGAGCCCCAAATCCGTCCTCGGTTACCATCATCCCTCCCAGCGGATCTGCCCGGTAGATATCAAAGCCGGCGGAGACGAGGATAAATTCTGGTTTATAAAGAGCTGTGATAGGGGAGAGGATTTTTCTGAATATAACGAGATAATCCTCGTCTGTTTTTCCAACTGCAAGAGGGACGTTGACAGTATACCCTTCACCGCTTCCCATCCCTATTTCATTCCAGTACCCTGTTCCTGGATAGTGAGGGAATTGATGGGTGGAAAAATAGAGAATATCGCTTCTTTCATAAAAGGAATGCTGGGTCCCGTTTCCATGGTGGAGGTCCCAGTCAATGACTAGAATACGCTTGAGGCCGTGCTTTTTTATTAAATATTCAGCACAGATTGCTACGTTGTTGAAAAGACAAAAACCAGCTGACTGCTCTCTTTCAGCATGATGGCCGGGCGGTCTGACGAGGGCAAAGCCATTTTGAATCTTCCCCTCCATTACTAGGTCTGCAGCTTTCAGTAAACCGCCTGCGGCAAGCAGCGCAACTTCATAAGAACGGGCTGAGGTGGCTGTATCAGGATCGAGAGCAACTCTTTCCTTGCCTGAGGTTTCTTTGATTAGGTTGACGTAACGAGCAGAATGGACCATCTGAATTTCTTCCTCTGTTGCAGGGCGAGGTTCTATCTCTGAATAAGAGAAAGTAATCTCCTTTTCCACCATGTCGTAGATTGTTTCCAGCCTCATCGGATTCTCCACATGGAAAGCTCCCATATTGTGTTCCATGTAACGCTTATCCTTGACAATTCCTGTCTTCACGTGCTCCTCCTGATATTGGCTAAGATTAGGATCACCTGTTTAAACCCTTATCTTTAAAAAATGGTCTCCACTTTTCAGGCGGGGGTTTAGGAGAAAAAAGGCTCACCCCAAAGAGGAGAACAAGAGAAACGATCAAAGCGGGGTAGATAGCCGGGACACCGAAAGGAACATGCCCCTGGATTTTATTCACGATCTCCCAGATAATGGTTACCGCTGTTCCCCCTAAAATGGACAGCACCCCACCCGAGATTGTTGCCCTCTTCCAGAAGAAGACAGCTACAAGGGCTGGAGTGATTCCAGCGCCGTAGACCGTGTAGGCGGCATAAGCTGCATCCAGAATCCGCGGGAAAAAGGAAATTAGAGAGTAGGCGATAAAACCCAAAACAATTACCGTCAACCTCGAGTAAAGAATCATCTTTTTATCTGGCAGGCTGGGATTTATAAACCGCTGGTATATGTCTCTTATGACGTTTGTGGCTGGCACGAGAAGGAAGCTATTAGCAGTGGAGATGATGATGGCCACTATTGCCACCAGGAGTAAACAGCCCACAGCAACCGGGACTCCTTTATGGGCTACAAGGAGAATAATCTTTCCAGCTTCCTTCGCCTCTAATCCCTTAAAATAGCTGCTGCCCACAACAGCAAGGCTCTGCAGAGCGACTCCCAGGAGGATAACTCCTACCACCCAGCCTATTACTGATTTTCTTGCTTCTTTTTCATTTTTAGCCGAAAAAAAACGCTGGTACATGTTTCCCTGTCCCAGGGCAAGAAGCAGTGTCGGGACAAAATATCCCATTGCCTGAACCCAAGTCATGTTCCCCAAAAAGGCATGGCTCCTCTCGGTCACGTTGGCCACGATATAGTCCATTCCTCCCACGTGCTGAATAAGAAAAGGAAGTGCAAGAAAGATGCCTGTTATCATCACAATGCCGTTGAAAATATCCAGGTAGGCTACAGAGATCATGCCGGCAAGCAGGGTATAGGTGATGACAAATACAGCAATGATGATTATTCCTTTTTCTGTGGGAATTTTCCCTCCAGTAATAATATCAAGCACCCAGCCTCCTCCTCGAAACTGGTAACTGACAATTGTCACATAGGCTATTATTGTGGCAACAGTGGCCAGAATTCGGGCCCACTTGTTGTACCTGGCTTCCAGGATATCAGGGACTGTAAACTGGCCAAAAGTCCTGACTCTGCCCGCTATGAAAAAGACAATAATGATGCCCAGCCAGCCACCGCTGCTACCGATAAGTGAGGAATAGCCGTGGTTATAGCTGAGATCAGAAACGCTGAAAATATCTCCAGAGCCAATCCAGCTGGCAAGGAGTGTTCCTACGAGCACCGGAGCTGTCAAGCTCCTGCCTGCAACCAGAAAATCTTCTTTTCTCTTTAGCCGTCGGGTCAGCCGGAGTCCGAAGATAAAAAGAACAACAAGATAAACTAATATGGTTACGAGGTAAACCATTTTGGCGTCTTATTTTTTCTCAGGGAAGAATTTTTCAAGTTCCTCTGGTTTTGGCTTTTCCGTAAGAAGGCTGACTATGATCAACGAGCCTAAAGATATAAACAAAGCAGGATAGATTATAGGAATTCCCCATGGGTCACCTTCTGGTGCTTTATCTGGAGGCAAAACTTCTGCCAGAATCCTCAAAACTATACAGGCTGCTGTTCCAGATATAATCGAGGCTAATCCTCCAGCTTTGGTTGTTCTTTTCCAGGCCAAAGCTGCGATGAGGGCAGGAGTGATTGCAACTCCGTATATTGTATATGCAAAGTAGGCCATTCCGAGCACCGATGTTAGCCTCATGGCCAGAATAAATGCCATTACCCCAAGGAAGACTACAAAAACTTTCTGGAGAGCGACCATAGTGCTTTGGGATGCCTCTTTTTTTCCAAAGCGCTGGTAAATATCGCGCATGATGGTTGTGGTAGGAGAAAGAAGGTAATTCATGCCCGTTGAGATAACCACAGCGCAGGCTGCGCCGAGAAGGAGAATTCCTACAGGCGCCGGAACCAGTTCTCTGGCCGCCATAAGGACAACTTTTCCTCCTTCCTTGGGAATGGTAAGATCAATCTGTCCTTTAAACTTGCTGTAAGCAAACACGGCGATAACAACAACCACGGTCTCCACAAAAACGGTTCCGATCGTCCAGAGGATAACTGCCTTTCTAGCGTCTTTCGGTGTTCTAGCGCTGTAGAATTTCTGGTACATACTCTGTACACCCATAAGAAGAAGCATGGTTGCCAGAAAATACCCTCCGACTTTAAGAAAAGGGTGAGTTCCGAATTGCTCGTTCACAACAGCAAAATAGCCTGCATCAAGCGTTTGAGTTGCCTCTGGAAATCCGCCAGCAGCGAGATAAACAAACGGAACTGAAAGCAGGCAGGCGAGGACAATTATGATTCCGTTGGGCAAATCTGTGTAGGCAATCGCAATCATTCCGCCCAGAGCAGTAAAAAGAATAACAAAGGTGGCGGCGATGATAGTGCCTATTGATTCTGGGATAGCTCCATCAGTTGCCACATTAAGAATAAATCCCCCTGCAACAAACTGGTAAGATACGATAGCAGTAAAAGAGATGATGAGAGCGATGGCTCCAACCAGCCTGGCTGCAGGCCCGTAGCGCACTTCTAGGATATCTCCGATAGTATACTGGCCAAAAGTTTGAACTTTTCCAGCCAGAAAATAGATAACAATTATGCCTACCCAGGCTCCTGCTGCCAGCCAAAGGGCAGAGAAACCTGCTTTCGATGCGAATTCTGCTCCTGCGATAAAAGTTCCAGAGCCAATCCAGGTACAGATAAGAGTAAAAACCATGACTGAGGTTTTTAGTTGGCGGCCGGCAACCATGAAGTCTTCTTGGCTTTTGACGCGCCTGGCTCTGTAGAAATTGAAACCGGTAAGGACTATGATATAGGCGAGGATGATGTAAAGATAGGTTGACATGAAACCCTCCTTTTCATTTCATAATAATTAGGCGGAAATCTGTCAATTCTGTAAGGATTTGATTCATAAAACGTATTTTTTCCTTAATGTAGGGGCTTGATTCATATTTTGTAGGGGCTTGATTCATCAAGCCCGCACTTTTAGGATACATATAAACAAATCCTTATATCTTTGGGTTTCTCTATTCTTTCAATTATCTCTAAAATTTTCAAACAAAAAATTGTCATTGCGATGAAAGAAGATGATTCCCTCGCTTTGCTCTGAACAAAAAATGGGGCCAAAAATGGGGCCAAAAATGGGGCCTGGCCCCATTTTTTCCACCATTTTTTCCATTTTTCAACGTTTTTCTTTTGATTCAAGTTTTATTGAATAGAGGCTTGTGATGTTGGGTTCAGACATGGTTGTTCCGTAGATGTAATCAGCTACCTCCATAGTCTTGACGTTGTGAGTTATTAAGATGAATTGTGTCTGATCTTTTATTTTTTTCATCAATTTTAAAAACCTTGCCAGATTAACATCATCGAGAGCGGCATCAACCTCGTCAAGTACACAGAAGGGAGTGGGTTTGTAGCGAAAGAGGGCAAAGAAGAATGCCAGACTGGTCAAGCATCTTTCTCCTCCGGATAGAAGAGATAGGCTCTGGACTTTTTTTCCTGGTGGCTGAGCGGTGATATCTACTCCACTTTCTAAAGGATGACTTGGGTCTGCCAGTTTTAATTCGGCAACGCCACCGCCGAACAACAGGGAGAAAACTTTCTTGAAATTTTTATTCACTTCCCTCAAAGCCTTCATGAATTGGGTTTTGCTCTCCTTGTCAATTTTTCTTATGGCTTCTCTGGTTGTATCTATGGATTCTCGCAGGTCTTCCTTCTGCTTGATAAGAAAATCATAGCGTTGTTTTTGGATGGAATATTCTTCTTCTGCCATCAAATTAACGGATTTAATCTTTTGAAGTTTTTCTTCTGTTTCTGCCAGTTTTTCCTCAATTTCAGTATCGGGAATCTTCTCATCGGGCATCTCTTTTTTCACTTCCTGGAGAGTTTTTTTAAGATCTTGCCAGCAGCTCTCTTCAAGGTTCACCAAATCTCGGTCTATCTCAGCTTTGCTGATTTCCCATTTCACCCGTTCCTCCTTTTTGGCTTCATGCTCTTCTCTCGATTGCTCAATCCTCTTTTCCATATCGTCCTGCTCTTTTTTCATATCCTGGAGGTGAGATTCGCTGCGGGCAAGCTCTCTTTCTTGTTTTTTCCTTTCTTCTTCGAGGTTTTTTGCTTTTTTAGAAAGGTCCTTGATGTTTTCTTTAAGATTTAATTTTTCTTCATCGTAATTCTTAATCTCTTCCTGAAGAGAGCTCAATTTGACTTCAAGAGCCTGTTTTCTTTGGCTTTGGGTCTGCAGCCTGTGATTCAGGTTTTTGATTCTTTCCTGGAGGAGATCTACTTCGGCTTTAAGCTCGAAAAAATTTTTTCGCTTCCTTTCGTCCTCTTCCTGATGGTCTGCATATTCTCTTTCTTCATCTTCTATTTTTTTCTTTAAAGAGTTTTCTTCTTCCTCGAGAGATTTTGCCTTAAACGATACAGCATCCATTTTTTTGGTCAACGCTTTTCTGTCCTTAGTAAAGACATCAAACTCGTTTTGAAGGAGAGAAATATGAGCTGCGATCCTCTCTTTTTCTGTCTGGTCGTACTTGTTTTCTTTTTCTATTTCCTCAATTTTTCTATTCAGTTGGCTCAGAAGAGCAGATTCTCCCTGTAGCTTTTCTTCCAATTTATGCTTTTGGTTGATATTTTCTTCGAGTTCTGTGCTTAAAGGATTAAGCTTTTTATCCATAAGGGTAATGCTCTTTTTTGCCTTCTTTATCTCCTGGCTTATAGTGAAGATCCCTTCTTCTTTTTGCCCTGTTTTCAGAAGTCCTGAAGAAAGCAGCAAATCCCCCTTAAGAGTTATGTAATTTGAAGACGGAAACCGAGTCCAGAGCTCGACAGCACTTTTTATATCTTTCACAATGGCTGCTTCCTGAAGATTGGAGAGGCTGTCCTTGATTTTTGGGCTAGGCCGAATTTGAGACTTAAATAGCCCTAAGACCTGAGGATCTTTAGCGAGCTTTGATAGAGTTGGAGAGGTTTCTTCTTTTTTCTTGGGGGAGATAAGGAGAAAATTTCCCTTTATCTCTTTCTCCGCCGTAATTTTTTTAAAATCTTCAGAATGGACAAGAGTGGCCTTTGCCTCTTCCTTCCAGAAAATATCTATTAATGGGGCATGTTTATCATCGGTTTCGATTAAATCAGCTAAAAGGCCGATGGCATCTGGGATATCTTTCGAAAAATCTGAGCTTCTCTCTTTTTTTGACAGTTTTTCGAGCGCTTGGAGATGATGGATTTCTTGCTCTTTTTTTTCTTTTATTTCAGAGATTTTGTTTTGGAGGCTTTGCGACAAAGAGAGCGCTTGATCCAGCTCTTTCTGAGTGGTAATCAATGTGTTACTCTTCTCATCCCTTAGCTTTTGAGCCTGGATTAGCTCTTTCTGGTTTTGTTCCAGTTTGTTTTCCTGCTGCTCGAGAAGCGCCTGTTCTTTTAAAACCTGGCTCTTGAGTTTTTCTTCCTGACGATGAATAAGTTCTTTTTCTTTTTCGACTTTAATCCTCTCATTTTTTGTCTCTGTATGAGAAGAGAGCTTTTCGAAATATTCAGTCCGCAAGGCATCAAGAGTTTTTCCCCAGTTCAGCAGTTTTTCTTGAGATTCCTGAGTTGCGAGTTCTGCCGTCTTCAAGGCCTGTTGTTTTTGCTTTTGTGTCTGACCGAGGATTTTCAGATTCTCCTCAACTTCAGCCCTTTCCTTATCAAGATGGAGGAGTTCTTTTTCGTGCTCT
>JABAOH010037429.1_pt2 | contig 28398 bp, 22 predicted proteins | sample 7062181 | NCBI WGS metagenome assembly JABAOH01 (sample SAMN14538630, study PRJNA623070) | marine sediment metagenome | biome: marine biome [ENVO:00000428]; feature: marine pelagic biome [ENVO:01000023]; material: deep marine sediment [ENVO:00002113]; isolation source: pool of 5 deep marine...
CAAGGCAAAAAATCCTGCCAGCAAAACCACTGAAATAACAACCAATATTAATGATGTTTTCATCACATTTCGTCGAATCCGAGGCTCAACATCGCCGGTTCAGGGTCCTCATCAAAAACAAAACGGAATCCTCTGTTCCGTTTATAACGAAGCCACCGTATCCAGAACAGGTCGGTAACCACTGCCCCGTAATAAAAAATGTAGAAAGCCGGGTAATGCAGCAGGAACCGACCCAACATGGAAAAGGCAGCGATATAAAGGGCAAAACCCAACAGATACAGCGGCCAGAAATCTTTGACCCTGAATTTTCCCGGAACATAAGCACTGACAAACGGCATTTTCTTGTAATTAACAAAGAAAATCTCCATCAATAAAACAGCGGTTACCCCACAAAAAACCGAATGAAAAAAAGCAGGAATCACCCCCCAACAAACAGTATAAACCAGGAAAAATAAAATAAAATAAGGCAAAATCCCCACCACCAGTACAGCCTTTTTCAAACCTCTCAAGTAATGGGTGGGATAGTCTCCTTCGGCAATACGGAAAATCCAGTTAGCTTCAACCGTCACCGGATGGCTCACCACCACCCGCAATCCTAAAATAATAAACATATAGAGAAGCAGCGGCATGGCAATCAAAACATGGCTTTTCTCATGGAAATAGCCCAGCCCTTTACCCAGGGACAACAATACCAGTTCTGTCACTGCAAAGGCCAGGGGTAAAGTAATATATACGGCCAATTGGAGTTTATGTTTCCGGCTCCGCCGCAGCGTGTTTAAGGCAAAATAAAAAATGGCTTTCTGGATAGGATGCTGCAAGAGTGACTTGTCAAAGGATTTTTTTAAAGAACGCAGCGCTTTTGAAAACCGGCTGTTAACCCTTTTAGCTGAAATAAGCCGTGAAAATCGTTTAAAGCTGATAGGGATACTTAAAATGTACAGGTCTGCCAGCAGGGTAACGGCAATAGGTGCGATATAAAAATGCATCTTGAACACAAGATCGTAATTGCCGATCAATTGTTCATAAAGTCCTACAAACCACAGCGGAGGGAAATAATAAATGAACACCGGCGTATATTGTTCTTTTAATTCAGGCAGGGATGAAGCCATCTGGGGAAACCAGATGAAAATGGAGACAAATCCCATCAATAAAAGGGTCTGAACCACCATGGATATTTTTTTAAAGGTATTACCCCTCAGCAGAATCCTGAGGATACTTTGAATCAATGCCACCAACAGGAAAACAAATAAGTTCGCCATAAAATTGGTCATCATGTGCACCACCCCGAATTGCAGCAGGGAAGTATGGTAAAAGGGGTTGACATTGATCATCTCGCTCAGGAAAAAAGTAAAAATAAAAATGGGGAAAACATGAAGTGCCAGGGACAGGATGCCCACAAAAGCCAATAAGCTGAAAAACTTCGCTGTAAACAGGGTAGTGGTTTTTACCGGCAGCCCGGAAATATAGTGATAATCTTTTTCATCCAGGAACATATTCTCCCAGTTGATCACGGAAATAATGCCTGTAAAAGCCATGCACAACGTCATGAAAAAGGTTTTTTCCACCCAGACGGTTTCGGAGGTAAAACCGGGCAAGGCCCTTAGGTATGGCATCAGGATAGCAGCAGATATCACGCAGCCGGCAGCGGTGAAAAACGTCATCATCAGGATGATGCTTTCCCGGCGCTGGTTTTCGAACTTCAGGATATCGTTATGAAAGAGTCGCAGGAGGAAGTGCCGCAGCAGAACAACAAACTTCTGATATTCTGCTCGAAACTCCGGGGTAAAAGCAGACAGCAATTTATGCTTTATCGTTGTATTCAGTGATTGTTCCAATGTGGTCACACCTCGAAATAAATTAGGTACTCTCTTTTTAAATAATTTGCTCCATTTCCGGGACCTATTTAACATATTATTTTACCACATTTTAGAATTATATCAAAACATAACGAGAAATTTTTTATTCCAGCCGCGAAAAAGACGAAGGAAGAGATCAGAAAGTCAGAAAATCGTTTTCATTTTTTAGCGGATATGTTATATATGTACCTGTAAAATTTGGGATCATCGATTATAAGCGAGAAAAATATGAATTTGCATCTAAAGACGTGGAAGAAAGATTGGCGGTTGATGAAGGTTTTTTTTGATGAAGGTGAGATAGGTGACATTAAACAAAGACTCCAAAACCTGGCCGTGCGGCATGTGGTGTACTGCTCCTTTGAAAATCGTTTTGCAAAAAGCGGTGGTCTTGCTGCTGTTACCACCAGGATTTTGCCTCTTTTCAATGCACTGAAAGATATACAACAGGTTGTCCTTATGACTCCGTTCTATCCCCACATCATCGCTGAAAACAAATTGGAAAAAACCGGCAAATACGCAGAAATGGTTTATGATAAAAAGAAGATAAAAATAGAAATATTGAAATATACTCTTAAGGATAAAGGTGATGGTAAGGAGGATATCCATGAGTACTATTTGAAAGCCCCTGGTTTTTTTGAGGTCCGCAATCCTATTAATGATCCGTACCTCTACCATGAGTACAACCAGGAACTCAACAACAATGCCATCCGGGAAAATGCGCTGTTCTTTTCAAAAGCCGTTCCCCTGGCAGTGAAAGCCATAGGTCTCGAAAGCGACATTGTCTTTCATTTGCAGGAGTGGCAAACCACGTTGATCGCTTTGACCGCTAAAATCGCCATGTTATCAGGAGATTTGACTTCCTGTGGAACCGTTCAAACCATGCATAATCCTTTTGATTCTTACATCCTACCGGAGGCACTGGGTAAGATTGTCGATGAAAAATACTTCAAGAGGTATTTGCGATTCACGAAAGGAAAGGGACACACGGCGTATCAATTGGGGCTGCAATTGGTAGATGCTCCTATTACAACGGTGAGTGACAATTTCGCAAAGGAATTTATTACTGATATCTTACAGACCCAACACTTTGCCCCCCATTTGCAAGATATCTTTTTAAAAAACGGCGTTTGGGGCGTCAATAACGGGATGTTCAAGGAATTCCCACCGGAATTTTCATCTAAAGACCAGTACACCCTTGAGGAAATAAAAAAAATAAAACTGGAAAAACGAAAAGCACTGCTGGAGATTTTAGACCGGTACAATCCCCCGGAACGGTTCGGGCAATTAACTTATAAAGGCAAGTCCATTACCCATTTACCCCGGCGAATTCCCCTGCTGGTCATGAGTGGACGCCTGGACCCCAACCAGAAAGGCTTTGATATTTTGCTCCAGGCTGTTGAACAATTCACCGAGGATGAAATAAAAGTGATTTTAACACCAATGCCGGTTAAAGCTTCAGACCTTGACTATTTTTACGAAGTGGCAAATAAATGTAAGGGTAACGTTACGGTGTTCCCCATCCACATGGTCGAGGGATTCCATGAACTGCAAACCGGCAGTACATTCGGTATTATGCCTTCGATTTATGAACCTTTTGGGGCAGCGGTTGAATACATGGTGAATGGCACGGTTACCATTGCCAGGCAAACCGGCGGGCTGGTAAACCAGATCGACAGCGGCGAGTGTGGTTTCTTGTTCAGAGAAGACGCTGAATACTATAACCTGGGAAACATCCGTTCTTTTACCGCAGCAGCGGATAACATCCAACGTCGAAAAGCCAACCCCTGGGCGGTTAACATGACGAAGCATTTATACCATACCATAAAAGCAGCAGCCCGGTTATACCGTGAACAGCCTGATGTCTATTACCGTTTCATCCGCAGTGGTTTCCAAAAAGCCCGTTATTTTAATTGGAAAACCAATGCAGAGGCGTATATGAAGATTTTCCGCAAAGTAAACAGCGGCTTTTAGTACAATTTTTAATTTAAAAAGTAATCTCCTTTACAACTTTTTCAATTTCAGATCAAAGCGGGTTATTGGTGGGATGCAGCTAGCAGCGAAACAACCGAGACCATAAACAAACATAAACACAAAGAGGATTAAACAAGATTAAGGGATCGTAGTAATCATGCAATCAAGCATGGCTGTCTTTAGCCTTTGGTTAAAGGCAGCCATGCGGCTTCATCTTCTACTTCCTCCAATAATCACATAATATACGAATTTCGTATATTATGGTATTATAAGCAAATAACGAAAAAAAGTTTTAAAATCCACTGTTTTATGTTAAAATACAAACCTATTAAAAAAAACACGGATTTCGTATAATTATAGTTCGGCGTCAAGTTATAGATGAGGAAATGACATGCTTGAGGTTTTTACAAAGTCTTTGCTCGAATTGGTCGGTATTGTGTTTAAGAACAGGTAAACCACTCCCAAGATTTCCAAGGCCCCCCGATTCTTCGCCCAATGGAGGAATACGATCACGAGTGGAAGAATAAGCAAGTGAGCATCACGTTAGGGCGCCAATATAAATAACTCCGCCTTATTTGACGCAATCGAAGGAGACAAAGATGACACAGAAATCATCACTGGCCCCGCATCTGTCGAGGCAGCACGAAGCCTGGAAAGAAGCGCTTTTCCGTGGCGAGGCTAGGCTATTGGCAAATCTTGCATCGAGCGACGATCCGGCTGCTGCACTCTTTGAGCTCGAAACCTACATCAACGGCTTGTACCAAGGTGCAGAGCATCCACTAGCCTTTCCCAGGACAGAGATACAGTCCAAGGTGCGCCTTGTATTGCCATATATTGAAGAGATCCGCGACCGACTCGGCTGGCGCATTCGTGACTTCGATCTTGGGCTGCTGCGCTTCATCCGCCGATCCAGTATGTTGTCCCCCGTATTGGGCGCTGGAGTCTCGATGGGGGCCGGGGCGCCGTCCTGGTCAGAACTGGTTCGACTGATGCTGGAGGAAACCCTCGACAATGGCCTGGAACTCTACGAGTCCGTACCCGCCGCCGACAATTCCGCTCAACCTCCGTTCGAATCCCTTCCCGAAGGTGACCGGAACTTCGAGCGCATAATTGGAATCGGAACCAGGAAATTTGAGCAGCGCGTCAGCGAAGTGAAGCGTTATACGGCGCAGGACGAGCAGATTGCCCGAAAGGTCCTCGCTGAGGTGAAAGCCAGGGGTTTTTCAACGGATGTTGAAGTGCTCATGCAAGGCGCGCAAGTCTGTTACGACCTCTGCGGTCAAGACCTATTTCGCCTGCTCACGAGGATCATCTATACGCGCGCGAAAGAACCAAGCGAGACCCACCGAGCAATCGCCGAACTGGCGCACGGGCAGGAAGTGCCTGATCGCGGCCGGGGCTTGTTTCCGGGATGGGACTCAATTATTACCTATAACATAGATGCGTTAATGTCCGAGGCGCTCACTGAGGAAAGCGTGCCCCATGTGGCCTGGGCTATGAGCGGTGATAAGCTTCGAGGCGACCCCGACGAACTTGCCCAAAACAGCCCGTGGCATCAAAGCGTCTATCATCTGCACGGCTACACGCCAAGGCGTTTGTTCAGGATTACGGATATCCTGTATGTGTTTTCCACCTCACAGTACTTGACGACATACAAAGGGCCGCGATCCGAGATTCTCCATACTGTCAAGAAGAGGTTTTTGGCCAATCCAGTGCACATCGCACTCTACGTCGGTTGTTCGTTCGCCGATCCAGAGATGAACGGCCTGCTTCGAGAAGCGTTCGAGGAACACCCAGGGCGCTATCACTACGCACTGCTGAAGTGGCCGTACGACAGGCAAGGCAGGGAACCCGCCACGGACGAGGTCAAGGCTGAGTCAGCGAAGTACCTCGAGTTCGGCGTGCGGCCAGTATGGTTCGATGACTTCAAAGAGTTGCCGGGTTTGATCCGACAGTTACAGTGATTGTGTATTAGGATATATTTCGCACAGCTTCATTCAGTACGTTCTCTAAACGTGACGAAAACGTGATTTTTATATTCCGGATTATACCGGTTTTAACCGGATAAGTGAGGAAGGGAAGCCAGAAGGTCAGACTGTCAGAGGTCAGACGGTCAGAGGAGAAGTGAAGCAGGTGAAAAGATAAGTTTAAGGTTTCCCCAAACGTTTGAACCGGCGACCTTTCTATTAATATATGTCCATTTCAAAATAAGCCACCTAACAACTGTTTGATCCTGGTAAGGAAACCTTTAGATGGCGCGAATGCGCCTGCTTCGCCCGCCCCCGCTGGGGGCTTGACAGGAAGTGGGTTAAGTGTTAATATCGAAGCCGGTTTGATAATTATGATTAATGAGGTAGTAAAATGAAAAGAAAAGAGCGTGAACATTTAAAAGAGGACCCCTTTCGACAGTTTATTCAAAAAGTACTTGCTTTCCTTAAACAATACCAGAAGTTAATTTATATAGGTATTGGAGTTGTTGTGGCAGCCGGGATTATCATTGCTGCATTAGTGGTTATCCAGTTCCTTTCGGTTGGTTCGGAAAACCGGTTGTATGCGGAAGCGTTGAACATCAAAAATGATGGTACATTGAATGTTGAACAGAAAATCGAAAAGCTGAGCCAATTTCCTAGTAAAAGTGGTATCTCTGCTGCTGTTAAATTGTTTCTCGCTTCCCTGTATTTTGAAAAGGGAGACCTGGAAAAGTCAAAGGAAGCGTTGAAGGGTTTTTCAAGTAGTAAGTATAAATTAATCAATGACCAGAAGATGCTGCTGGAGGCTAACATTTTGATTGCCTCCGATAAGACAAAAGAAGCCCTTGAGCTGCTGAATAAATTGGTTTCTTCTCCCCAATCGGAGGTGGCAAAAGATTTTATCCTATTGAAAATGGCACGTATTCAGGTCAGGATGGATCAGGAGGAGGCTGCCATCAATAATTTAAAAAAAATCACTGATGAATATCCCCAGTCGTTTTACAGCTATGAAGCCAGGAACCTGCTCAACGAGTTGGAGGGCGACTAGAAAGCAAGAAAAATGTAATAAATGTGAGATGTTAGAGAGACCGGAGGGTTCGTTAATCAGTTATTTCAGTAACCGTGTTAAGAGAGAAGGGGGCATTAACCTGGCCCAGGGCACACCGGGTTTTCCACCGCCGGTGGAGCTGCTTCGTGTATTGCGAACCCTGGCGGAAACCAAAAATCTCCACCAATATCCACCGGGCATCGGGAATTTTGAACTGCTGGAACTGCTCCGGCGGCGATTTACACCTATTGCTCCTATAGAGGTGGATAACCTTTTAATTGTCCAGGGTGCTACAGAAGGCATCTTTTTAACTTTTTTTTACCTTACGACTATCCTGGAGCGGCCGTTTTCCGTACTTTCTTTTGACCCGGTTTATGAGAGTTATCCGAAATTGGCAGAGATGTTTAATATTCCCTTTGAATACGTGGATTTTGAAGACAACCTTGTAGTGGATTTCGATCGACTGGAGAAGATAGTCAAGGAGAAAAACGTGAAAGTGGTGTTTATTGCATCGCCGGGCAATCCGTTGGGTAAAGCATGGAACCGGGATGAAATGTACCGGATGGTAGAACTCTCAAACAAGTATGGTTTTTATATTCTTTTTGATGCGGTGTACAAGGATATTTATTTTAAAGAAAAACCCTTTAATCCTCTTTCTTTTAATGATGAGAAGTTGTTTTTCATTGATTCGTTTTCCAAGATGCTGAGTATTACGGGTTGGCGTATCGGTTATATTATAACCGGGAAAGAGCATATGAAAAAAATCCGGGGCATGCATGATTATACGGGATTGTGTGCTCCGTCTGTCCTGCAGACGGTGATTGCCCAATATCTTTCAGAGCATGATTATGGCAAAAACTATACTGAAACCGTAAGAGCCAAATGCAAACAGTCGTACAATTACATGAAGGATGAACTGGAATTGTTGGGATTCAAGGTAGTGGTGATTGACGGTGGTTATTTTTTGTGGGCGCGAATGCCGGAGAAGTTTAAATATGTTGATGCGTTTGAATTTGCGTTGTCCCTGTTTGAAAAGACCGGGGTAGGGGTGGTGCCGGGTGAGAATTTTTCCAATACTAAAACGGATTACATTCGTATGAATGTGGGTACGGAGTTACCGGTGATCCGGGAGGCAGTGTCCCGGTTGAAACAATTTTTTTAACCACGAAGGCACGAAGGGTTTATTTCTTTTTTTTAGCCACGAAGGTACACGAAGAAACACGAAGAAGAGAAGAGAGAGAATGGTACCAATGGGAAATACCCTAATGAAGCATGGTACGATGTTTGGCCGTGTATAAAAAATTTTTGCGGGGTCCAGGGGCGGTTTTTTTAAAAAGAGCCCCTGGCAAATTTACAAACTCCTGTAATTTGAAAAAAAGAAATGGGCGATCAGTCCGGCGATGGGTGGGAAGAAGAACGTGCAGGCCAGTCTTATCAGAGTAAATTTCCATCCCAATATACCGAATTCCATGGGCAGTCGGCCGATGGCCCATAAGGACCATGAAGTTAAAAACGCCACTAATGTGCCGACCCCTGCGCCTGCTTTTAACAAGCCTGCGACAATTGGTAGACTGACATAGGGGCCGCCGGGGGTTAGACCGCCGGCAACGGTGCCGATTAGAATTCCTTTTAGACCTGATTCTGCGCCGATCCACCGTGCGATTAATTCTTTGGGGATCAGCACCTGGACCATGCCGGCGATGATAAAGGCAAAAATCAGTAAAGGAATGATTTCTACTGTCATTTTGGCAGCGGATTTGAGTCCGGTCAGGTGTTTGCCTTCGCCGGAGGCATAGCCAGCGATTAAGAATATAAGGGCCAGGATTCCCATTACTATGGTTGGAATAAGCATTTGTGATTTTCTCCTTTTTTTATTCACACGAGACTCCTTTTTTATGTACGGTTGTGCTCAGCATGCCTAGGAGATACCAGAAAACGTGGAAAAAATCAAATTTTTTTTCTTTTTTTTTGCCACAGAGGACACAGAGGGCACAGAGGCTGCTGGTGGCCGCAGTTAAAAAAATAATCCCCGATTTGTGATTGCTGTCCAAATAAGGGATTCTGTAGTATAATATTGAATGTTGAAAAATAAAAAAATGATGATATTAGTAAAGTGTATGGAAGGTTAAATATGAGATTGGTCATCGAATTTGAGGATGAACAAGAAAGGATGAATGCAAAAGATAAGATCGATAAAGTTAAGAAAATCTTTAATAGTGATGTAGATATCGTATATGCAAATAATAGACCCGTCGATATTTTGGACAAGGTGGATAAACTAAAATGGAAGATGGGAAAAAAGCTGTACAGGGACAGAAGCAGCCTCTATGAAAGATACCATTTCATTGACACCAATATAAAATTAGAAATTGTAAATCCCTTTAAAACACCGCTTAAGAAAGAAGAAAAGTCCGAATCTGACAGTTAGTTACACTATGGGAGGAGAAGAGATGTTTGATATTCCTAGAAATAAGAAAAATATTGAGCAGTTAACCCGATTGGCGAAACAAGAAAAGGTGGTTCCGTTTATCGGTGCGGGTTTCAGTGTTCCTGCATGCACTACATGGGGCGATTTCCTGGAACAGTTTTCTCAAGGCATCAAAGGTATTTTTTTTTGCTTGTCCCCTTTCTTCCATTCTCCATTCTCCCATTCTCTTCCGGAAGGATAGGGGAACCTGTTATTGAGCACTGACTCTTTACAGGAGGTAGGAGGTTGACAATCGATAAAGGAGAAACTATAATCTTGTTTAGGTATGACACATGGATAATGAAAGAAGTATTGAGATATTTAAAAATTACGGGACATTTTTTAAAGAAGTAAAAACCCGTATCCAAATGGCTCAGGTCAAAGCCAATTTTGCTGCTAACAGGGAAATGATAATTCTATATTGGAATATCGGCAGGATGGTGTGTACAGTTCAGAACTCTGTCGGTTGGGGCAAGAAAATTATCCCCAGGCTTTCGCAGGATATTAAAAATGAAATCCCTGAAATTAAAGGTTTCTCTGTTACCAATATAAAGCGGATGACGAAGTTTTACCGCGAATATACTAATATTAATTTAATTAGCCCACAAGCTGTGGGCCAATTGCAAACATCCGGATTAAAGGACAGTAAAAAGAGCCCACAGGCTGTGGGCCAAATTCAGGAAGCGTCAGAGACCAGGTTACAGCATCTCGTAACCGGGCTGCCCTGGGGACATAATGTTCTCCTTATGGAAAAAATCAAAGACCTCCAAAAAAGAGAATGGTATATGAATCAGTGTCTTCAACACGGTTGGAGTCGAAATATCCTGGAAATACATATTGAAAATCGTTCACATGAAAGAGGGGGAAAGGCAACAACAAATTTTGATCGCACTCTTCCTCCCATACATTCGGATTTGGCTCAACAGACATTAAAAGACCCTTATATTTTTGATTTTTTGACTATCGATACAGAGTTCCGGGAACGAGAACTTGAATCCGAACTGTTAAAGCACATCCAGGAATTTCTTATTGAGTTAGGTGTGGGGTTTGCGTTTGTCGGGCGTCAGTACCATATTGAGGTAGGTAGTTCCGATTTTTATATCGACCTGCTTTTTTATCATCTCAAACTGTGCTGCTATATTGTTATCGAACTAAAAAAAGGTCCATTCAGGCCCGAATATGCAGGCAAGTTGAATTTTTATTTAAATGTGGTAGACAAGAAACTAAGAAAGAAAGATGATAAGCCCAGTATTGGCCTGATTCTATGCCAGGATAAAAATAAGATTGTAGCGGAATATGCTCTTCAGAATATTGATAAAGCTATCGGCGTTTCTGAATATCAATTGACCCAAACGTTGCCGGAAGAATTGAAGAGTAGTTTACCAACGATTGATGAAATCGAACGTGAATTAGGTGGTAAAGAATGAAATTCCTTCGGCGGCTAAACCCTTTCAGAGGACTTTCTTGCCTGGTGACTTTTTTCCTGGCGTCCCCAACGTGGCATCTCCACGTCTTATGGAACGCCAGGGCAAATACCAATGTAAATATCTCACAATTCGTTGTAATTGTCAATTTTTTTTCATTGACCAGTAAATAATTTACCTGGCACCATTTTCTCTGGCACCCATAGTATATAAAAAAATGGAAAAATACCCGAATTTATTGGAATTCATCAACTTGAGGTAGCTGTGTGATTCAATTTCGTCATCTATTCTCTTTTAATTTCTCCAATTCTTCATCTTCAAAAATACAAAGCCAGGTAGCTCTTTCTAATTCATAAACTGAATTGAGCCGTTTAGGGTGCAGTGATCCAAAAGAATAATATAAGAAAAGTACTGTTGCAACAATGGCCGTCACAAGTCCAGCCGCAGTCTCATCTAATGAAAATGGGAAACTTTTCTTTATTGTTAGTACACATGCGGCTATGACCAAAACAGAATACAATGTCCATATTGCAGGATAAAATAGAAGTGCGCGGGGAATTGCCCTTCCATCAATTTTTGCAGATCGCAATTTTTCAAGGTCACCCTCCTTTTTGTGAATATAAATCCAGATACGATATTGCCTTAGAAAGGTCTCCCATCCTACCCATTTGGATATAAATTCACCCTCATGTACCAGTTGAATATATGAAACAATTCGAGCGTCACTTCGCAGTCGATTCCCCAAAAACCAAAGACTATAACAAATAATGAAAATTGCAACGGCTAATATGAACTGTCCTTCTTTTCCTTTACTGTAGAATTGCATTGCAGCAGCTACAACACCTAAAGCAATAATAGGGCTCCCAAAGATATAACCACGGTTCTTTCTATGCTCTTCTAAAAGTGCACGATACTCCTCTAATTTTATCTGATTTGAATATCTCATTTAAGTCCTCCTTACGGTACCTCTTCAAAATCCATAGATATCATAAATTAAAGAAGATATCAATAGGTGAGAGATAATTGGTGAAGGAGATAGAACAAATTAAAGGGTCTCGATTTTAAAAAAACGTTCAAAATGGGCTTTTTTAATTTTTTTGATTTGATATATTATGTCAACTTTATTTATTTTAAATTGAAGTTGGTTCCCTGAAAGCGGAACTCCGGTGAAAATCCATACCCGGTCATTTGAAAATAAACCAGGGTTGTATTATAATAGAGCCATGGTGAATACAATCGATTCCGCAAAAATGGAGACAGACCGAAAGTTGCAGCGCCTTCCCCTGGATGTGCAATCCTTCAGAAAAATTGTAAACGATGATTTTCTCTATGTAGACAAAACCGGGTTTATCACAAAATTGATCAATAGTAAATTGACCTATTTCTTTCTTTCACGGCCCCGACGGTTTGGGAAATCACTGTTAGTGTCTACAATGAAAGAGGTTTTCAGCGGTAAGAAGGAGCTATTTAAAAACCTTGAGATTTCTCATAAAATCGATTGGCAAACCTACCCCGTTATCCATTTTGATTTTTCCTTAATTGCCGTAGACGAATCCATCCCTGTCAAAAAAGCCCTGGCTGATGAAGTGGATAAAATTAGCCGTGATTATAACCTCCCCACAGCAGAAGGTAATCATAAATCAAAATTCAGGTTCTTAATCGAAAATTTATCGAAAAAAGAAAATAAACCTGTGGTGATTTTAATTGACGAGTACGATCAATTTATCATTCGTTTTATTACGGATGATGAATTGCGGGAAACAAACCGCTCTGAGTTAAAAGATTTTTTCTCTGTTTTGAAAGGCAGCCAGGACTTCCTGAGATTTGTTTTTATTACCGGTGTTTCCAAATTCACACGGGTGTCCATTTTTTCCGATCTCAATAACCTGATCGATTTGACCTTTGATCCGGACTATTCGGCAATTGCCGGCTACACCAGGGAAGAATTATTGAAATATTTTTCCGATTATATCCATGAATTTGCTGAAAAAGAAAACTATCCTTTCGACGATCTGGTAGAGTTGATAAGAAAATGGTACAATGGGTATTCCTGGGATGGGATTACAAAAATCTATAACCCCTTTTCAATTTTGAAATTCTTTTCATCCTACCGTTTCGATGACTATTGGTATTGCAGCGGAACCCCGACATTTCTTATCGATATGATCCGGGAGAGAAAAACAAAGATTCATGAATTGGATAATATTGAGACCACTATTTCAAGAATAGGAAATATGGATGTGGGAAGAATAACGTTAACGCCGCTGTTGTTTCAAACCGGGTATCTAACCATCATCAAGAAAATAAAGAAAAGCATAGATAAAGAAGAATTTATAATCGGATCACCCAACAAAGATGTGAGGATTTCTTTTTTAACTCATTTATTGGAAGATTTTTCAGGGGATAACCCACGCTTGATAGATAATATAACAAACGCTGTTAAAGAGAACAGGCTCGATGATATGTTAGCGGATATTAAGACTATTTTTGCCGGTGTTCCTTACAATAACTTCGATCCCGGTAAAGAAGCATCCTATCATGCGTTAATTCATGTGATATTTACGCTGCTCCTGGACAATATCGGGGCTGAAATCCAGACTATCAGGGGAAGGCTCGACCAGGTTATTGAGACAGATAAATATGTCTATATTTTTGAATTCAAAATGGAAGACGCTCAAAAGGCCCTGGCTCAAATTCATGAAAAAAAATATTATGAAAGATACAAAATCAAAGGGAAAGACATTGTCCTCGTGGGGGTCAGTTTCTCAAAGGAGGAAAGAAACATAAAAGAGTGGATTATCGAGAATCTTTAATCTACTGAAACACGAATTGCAATCAAGATGTCTGCAATCTGCCTCTTGCCAACTGCCTACTGCTTACTGACCTGCTGACTCACTGGTCTCTTCTTTCAATACATCTTCTACCAAATCCTTGTTTTCTGCTTTGAAGCGCTGGAAATGGGTCAACATTTCATAACGCAGCAGCGGGATTCGTTCCATGTATTCCACTAACTCCTTCACATCTTCCTTCACTACTTCCATACCGATGCCATCTACCCGGGCTTCCTTGTCTTTGGCTTTGTAAAACATCGGCCCTTTGTTGCAAATCAACCAGTCCAGGGATACATCAAAATGACTGCCCAACACATTCAACGCTGACAAATTGGGAAAATTCTCACCAGTTTCTTTTTTGGTATAATTGGTCCTTGCCGTACCAAAGTAATAGGCCATTTCTTGATGCGACAAATCCAGTTTTTCCCGCACCTTTTTTAACCGGAAGCCAATTTCTTTTTTTAAACTCTCTTTACTCGCTTTAATCATGGTAATTACTCCTGCTTACGTTATATATTCATAAGTTATATACGTAAAAACGGTAAAATAGTTTATTTTTTGTCCTTTTTTGTGGTGAAGTTGACCGTTTTTATTTCGGGGAGTCCGTTTTCCTCACAAATGGACCGTAATTTATAGGGGCAGACCGTGCTCCTGATGAAATGGACCGTAAAAATAAAAAATAGACCTTTATTAATATATTTAGTCCTTTTTTTGGACCGATTTGTCCGTTTTTTTTCTAAAAAAGTCCGTTTTTAATTTTTTTGGATAGTTTTTTGTGTTATTTGGTCCCTTTTCTGCTGAAGTTGTCCTTCCCCCTCACGGAAAGTCCGTTTTTATTTAAAGTGGACCGTTTCTCATGTGGGATGGACCGTTTCCCGGGTAAAATGGACCTTTTTCGTCACCTGAAGTTCCTTTTTCGGCTGTATGGTTCCCGGATTAGTTCTCCTTTTCTTTGTCTTCTTTATCCTTTTCTTTTGCCAGTTTATCCTTTACCTTTTCAGTCACCGTACGAAAATCTACTTTCCCGCTTCCCATTTTGGGCAGGTCATTTATTACAAGAAATTGTTTGGGTAATTCAATAGGAGACAGCTTCTCGGCCATTTTATTGAGCATATCTTTTTCATCAATTTCCCGGGTGACGGTGGCCACGATCCTGGCACCTTTTACAAAGTCAGGAACTTCTACCACGCAGCAGTCCACATCATCGGGTAATAGGTCGGCCAGGATGGATTCGACTTTGACCAGTGAGACCATTTCGCCGCCGATTTTTACGAAGCGTTTTAAGCGTCCCTTATGCCATAAAAAGCCGTCTTCATCGAACATTCCCATATCCCCGGTATCGTACCATCCGTCTTTTATCCTCAAAGAGGTTTCCTCGATGTCGTCGAAATATCCTTTCATGATCAGTTCGCCTTTGACCAGGATTTTTCCTTCTTTTCCTGGCGGCAGTTCTTCACCGGTATCGATATGGGCAATTTTCACCTTGACACTGGGAAAGACCTTTCCTATACTACCGGGTCGATTGTTTTCACCTATATTGAGGGAGACCACGGGGCTGGTTTCGGTGCAGCCGTAACCTTCATATAGGGTAATATTATGCTTTTTAGCGTAGCCTTCCCTGAGCAAGTCCGGGGTTTTGTCAGCGCCTGCTACAGTGAGCCGGACACTTTTAAAATCCCCGGGCTGCGAACGCCGCAAGTATCCCATAAAAAATACCGGTGTGCCCACCATTATGGTTACTTTCTCTTCCCTGACAATATCTACCACTTTCTGATAGTCTAAGGGATTGGCATAGGAAACCACGGAAAGTCCCCGGATTAACGGCAGCCAGAAATTAACATTGTGACCAAAAACATGGAAAAGAGGCAAATTACCCAGGACAATATCTTCATCTTTTAAATCCAGTACCACGAAGATATCTTTTATATTGGAACCGATATTCCGGTGTGTCAACTGGACAGCCTTGGGGTCTTTTTCACTGCCGCTGGTAAACAAAATGACCACATCATCGTCCAAATTTCCCCGGTGAATTCTCTTTAATAATAAAGCCGTGGGCAATTTGGATTTTAGCGCCGCTTTGAGTTTATCTTTTGTGGTAACGGTTTCCATGATGTCTTCGATAAACACCATTCCCGGTACCAGTCGGCACCCGATTTTTTCCAGCAGTTTCCGTGAAGTAATAATGGTTTTAAACCCGCATTTTTGTTGGGCATATTCGCAATTATCGGCAGCACCGGTGGAATAATTGATCATCACCGGTACTTTGCCGGTCATGACCAAACCGAGAATACTCAGGATGGAACCGGCTGAATTGGGGATCATAACGCCGATATAACCATCCCTGTATTTCTTGAATTTTTTGGCCAGGATCAATGATGCAATGATGCACTTAGAAAAAGAAACTCGTCTTTCTGTGGTGCGGTCGATAATTGCAAGCTTTTTCCCGTTTTTCTTTGCAGTCTTGATGAATGCCTGGTGAAGCAGCATATTTAACCTCCTGAGGACAAAAGTTTTTTTGATTTTTAAAGAATAACTATACCACAAAATGGTGTTTTTTTGAATTTTTTTAACGATTTATTTTCACGGGTATGTCAATTTTTTTGTTTTTTTTTGCTTTCGTTATTGACAGCGGGGTAAATATATGATAAATTAATGGCCTGTAAATGATGAGCCGGGAGCTTGTCACAACGGGACGTTAGCTCAGGTGGTAGAGCACCGCCCTTTTAAGGCGGGAGTCGCTGGTTCGAGTCCAGCACGTCTCAAGAATTTGGCCCGTTCGTCTATCGGTTAGGACACAGGGTTTTCAACCCTGTAAGAGGAGTTCGACTCTCCTACGGGCTAAATTCCCCTCTTCTCCCTCCTCCACTCATTAACAATTAATAATTAACAATTGAAAATTAATCATTCTTTCCTTCCCTTCGTGTAACTTCGTGTTCTTCGTGGCTGACAATTATAGGGCGGCCGCGCCGCGGCCCTTCGTGGCTTACCCAAATATTGACAAATCCTGGAAATCGGTTAGAATGGAACTTAACGAAACAAATAACCGGAGATCCAGGAAACATGAAACCCCGGAGTTTGATTTACCTGAGTATTTACGCCACCATGATTGCCACTGGGCATATCCTGCAAAAAATGGTGCTGAACCACGGCGTGGACCAGTTTGTGTTTGCATTTTTGCGAATTACCACTGGTTTTTCCTTGATTAGCATACTGCTGCTGGCAAAGAAGCACAAGCCTGTGCAAGTGATAAAAAAAAATTTCCGGCATTTTTTTGTACTGGGGGTCTTTTTTTCCGGTTTCGGGATTCTCTTGAAGCTGTGGGGACTCTCATACACCACAGCCACCAATGCCGCGTTTATCATGTCGCTTTCATCGATGGCAGTTATCATTTTTGCTTTTTTCCTTTTGAAAGAAACAGCCCCCAGTCGCTTTTATGCCATTGCCGCCATGATGATTGGAGGCGTTTACCTGGTAACCACCGGTGGTAAACAATTGCTGCCCCACGTTGGCGATTTGATTATCCTGGGGTTGGTTTTCCTGATCGGGTTCATGCGGGTGTACGGAAAAAAAGTATTGGAAACCCTTTCGGTTATTGAAACTGCCTGGGGTCGTTCCCTGGTAGGCATGACCTTCCTGGGGCTGCTGATCCCGGTTTTTTCTCCTACTGGGTTTTCCACGATTCCCAGTTTTCCGGTGCTCCTGCTGGTGTTGTCCAATGGTATAACCTTCAGCAGCAGTATTATTTTATTTTACAAAGCGCTGCAGGTAGAAGGAGCGTCCAATACTGGGATGTTTGCTCTGTTGGTACCGGTGTTGACTGCGGTGTTAGGATATCTATTCCTAGCGGAATTGATGAATGTTTACCAGGTTATTGGGGGCATTATCATCCTGGGGGGTTCGTTTTTAATCCCCCGCCTCAAGATCAAGCAGGCGAATTTTTAAAAGGGTTATTTTTCACCACGAAGGCACGAAGGGCACGAAGGAAAAGAGTAAAGAATAATAAATTGCATTTTCTGTGGATATTGTGTAAAATGGATTCTCAAGGATAACCAATGACCACTAAACCAGTATAAAGGAGTTAGCCCATGGAATGTAAAGAGAAAACCATTCTTCACCGGTGTACCTGTACATATGATCCCTGTCCTCGGAAGGGCATTTGTTGTGAATGTATTACGTATCATTGGCGGAGCAATGAGCTGCCCGGGTGTTTTTTTTCACCCCAGGCCGAGCGCACGTATAACCGTTCCGTCCGTAAATTTATCGAGGATCAGGGATATTAAAAAAATATAAAAATCCTCTCTTGAGAAACTGATTGCGAATCGACATTGGTTTAAATTTATGCTAATTTGTTCACCATGAGTGTACAAACTGGAAGTAAATTAAACCGGTTGGTGTTAAACTGACCGAAGGGGGAAGAAAGGGAATTGCTGCATCCGCTTCCATCAGTTTGCTTTTTTAATACCCTTGTTATATAATTGTGCCGTGATAACAAAGCGTAGAAAAATGGACATTAAGATAATCATCGATGAATTTAAAAAAGAGATAAGAAAGATATATGGGAATCGATTGGTGAAAGTGATTCTTTACGGTTCATGGGCCAGGGGCACAGGTACGGGTGATTCGGACATCGACTTGATGGTGGTGCTTAAAGGGAAAATTTCACCGGGAAAAGAAATCGACAGGATGATCGATTGCATTACCGATTTGAATTTAAAGTACGATACATTAATTTCCGTTGTACCGGTTTCCCTTGAAGAATATGGTGTTACCAACAGTCCTTTGTTGCTAAATGTAAGAAGAGAAGGGATTCCCGCATAAGTGAGATTGATTCTCTTATCAAAGGAATAGGGTTTAATGGATTCTAACAGCTTTTAATGAGGGGATTGGGCAGTTTATGAACGATCTGGTATCTTTTGCCTCTGAATTTAAAGGGTTTCAGGGACCTTAGCACATCCATTTTGGTGCCCTCTTTTCGCCATGACTTGCTTTTCTCCCCATAAGCAGATGTTACAAAGTAAAGTTGCAAACGCCTCACTAATTCAGAGTCTCCAGTATATTTTCCCTCTCTTCATAAAGGTCAACTGCTGTGTCTAAGAAGTTTTCGTCTTCCACTCCCAGATCATCCGCTGCCATCAGTTTGCTCACACTGCCCTTATCCGTGTCTGCCAGGATTATGGGCGCATATCTATTTAAGTCAAGCGCTTTACTGATAACCATGTTACTGAGTTTGTTAAAGATATAGTTGCTGTGAGAGGAGATGATTAATTTTATCCCGGCATGAATCAATTCTACGAAAATTTCTGCCAGTTGTACCTGCGCCTCCGGGTGGAGGTGCGCTTCCGGTTCCTCGATAAAGATGATGGGTTTGGCATTGGGATGAGAATTTTTTCCCGGGCCTTTTGAATTTTTCCCTAAAATATATTTTAAGAATGCCACGATAGGTGACAGCTCTGAAACCATTGATGACGCAGCATTCATTTTTAAAACCAGGCTGGAATTTTCAGGACTGTAAGTCAGGCGCTTTTTATCGGTGTCAAAACTTACTTCTCCTTTCAATATATTCTTTTCAATTCGCCTGGCAATATCCATGAGTGACTTAGACCTGGTGGGACGTTTGTCGATTTCAGATAATCGAAGAATATAATCGGCAATGGGCTCGGCCATTTCCGGCAATTCAATCTTTTCTGTGATATAAGCCCTCTTTTTTGAAAGTTCCGCAATTATAGGGAAAAATGATTCAGAACCGGTATATAAGCCGGAACGAGAAGCCGGTAGAAAATAGACATCACTAATCTCAGCCTTGATTCCTTCAAGTAGTTCCCGGTATCTATCCCTGATAATGGTATGTAACGTCTCTGCAAATGCCGGGATACTACTGCCGAACAAAAAATATTTATCTTCATCGTATCGATACGTATCTTTTCCTTCTGAAATTTTGACAATGATCTCTTTGCCTGAAGAAAATTGTTTAACACGTATTTTTCTACCTACAGTCAGTTGAATGGTTTGATTCAAGAAATTTAATTGGATAAGCGGTGTGTGTTTCGACCTGTAATTTTTTACATCTGCTAATTCACCAAAGGTATTTATGAATGAGTTTTCAAGGATATCGGCAATGGCTGTATTCATACTGTTTTTTATAATATCGTTTACTCTATCGGTTATATTGAACTCCTTTCCTTTGGGTGCCTCTTCAGCAAAAATGTTGTTTTTCTCGTCGGTCACTTCACTTCGAATTAATTCCGCCAGGTGATAGTTTTTGATTTTCAACAGATGTTTTAATAAAAGATATACGATAGACATGGCATAGGATTTACCAATATTGTTTTTGCCATAAGCAATTACCAAATCCTTTGACAGGTCAAATTCAAATTTTTTAATGGGACCGAAATTAAATATCTTAATTTTCCATATCAAACACCTTCTTATTTATTGCTCAGTCAATTAACATTATAGAATAACAGATTACAGCATACGAATCAATCAAAAAAATTTTATGTCTTTTTTGCCTTTTTGTGTTTTATTTGACTAAAGCGGGGATTGATATTATAATGCTGACATCATGAAACGACGACACTTTATTAAAAACGCCCTGCTGATGTCCAGCGCATTTCTGCCGGCATTGGGATGTCAGTCCGGGACTGCTAAAAATAAAAAAAAAATAAAAGTTGTGTTGATCGGGGTGGACGGTGCCAACTGGCCTACCCTTGATCCGCTAATAGAAAGAGGTAAACTGCCATTCTGGGAAAAATTAAAAGAAGAATCTGCCTGGGCCTATCTTAAGACGTTTAAACCCACCAAATCTTCGGTGGTGTGGACCAGTATTGCCACAGGTAAGCGAATGGAAAAACACGGGATACTGGATTTTACTTATTTTGACAGGAATAATATCGAGGTCCCTTTTTCCAATGCTGAGCGAAGAGAACCTACCATCTGGCAGATTCTGGACGATTACAATAAAAAATGCATTGTGATCAACTGGTTTGTGAGCCATCCACCTGATAATATCAACGGCATTATGATTTCGGATAATTTTCGCCGGGTGTCGGTAAGGCCGCCTGAAAAAAGTAATGATTATATCGACAGTGTTCATCCCACTATCTATTTCCACAAGCTGCTTAAACTGGCGCAGCGAGATTACCGGGTAGTGTTTAAAGAAAAGGGTATCCCGGATTACCCCAAAATTTATACGGAACTTCACCCGGGTAGAGATTTTCGCAAGGTTCCTATTATGAAAACCTTCCATTCCCTGGCTGTCCAGGATAATTTCGTCTCAACTATTTCCAAGGAGCTTTTCCGAACCAAAGATTTTGACCTGTTTGCCACCTATATCCGCATGCCGGACCTGGTTCAACATTTTTCCGCCAGGATGTTTGACGATCAATACATCGAGGAGTTGAGCACCGCACTGAAAAACAAAACTCTTACCAAAGAAAAACATGATGAAGCCATCCTGAAAATTGCGGAAATCATTGAACCTGCCTATCGATTTGCCGAAGATTTACTGCAGACCTTGATGAGCTATAAAAAGTACCAGGATGCCTATTTTATTATCTGTTCAGACCATGGATTTATGTTGTACCCCGGTGGTTACAATCATTACAACCTGCCGGATGAGTACGGTCCGCCGGATGGTATTTTATTGATCAAAGGGCCGGGAGTAATGCCGGGTTTACTGCCTGACGCCTGTGTATATGATATTGTACCCACTATCCTGAATATATTCGACCTGCCGGTGGGTAAAAACATGGACGGCAAGGTGTTAACAAAAGCTGTCAGATTGAATCAACGGCTCAAATACAATGTCTATAAACTGGATAAGAGAGGCAAAAAGAAAAGATCCAAAAAGGTAGACGAAGAAACATTAAAAGAATTAAAATCCATCGGGTATATCCAGTAACAGTGAAATTATGAATTATGAATTATGAAAAAAGAGAAGTGAATGATCATGCTTTCTTCATCATTCATCACTCATTATTCATCACTCAATGAACGTATCCCAGGCTTTTTAACTTGTCGGTTTTCTTTTTGTCCAGTTTGTACTGGGCGGTTTTTTGTTTGTATTTTTTGCAGGTTTTCATAAAATCTTCGAACCGTTTTTCCAACTCCAGGGCAGTAACCATGGCCTTAGCGAACTGGTTATTCTGCTCCTTTTGATCCATGAACAGGGAATAAAGAAGCCTGAATTGGGGCAATTTAATGATAAAATGCCATTTTTTATAAATGGTGGATTTCCAGTGGATTTCTTCTTTGGTTTTGACCCAGAGATAAGCGAATAAATTTCGTTTTTCCAGGTCCTGGATATTGTCGCTGCCGTTAATCAAGGGGGCCAGGCTGGCACCTTCATAGACTTCATCTTTTGGCAGTCCCAATAAATCCCGGATAGTAGGCAGGATATCAATGGTACTGACATTGGTGCTCACCCGGCGGGCAATTTTTTCCCCCGGTAAATAAACCATTAACGGCACCTGGATTTCTTCCCGGAACAATGTTTTCCCGTGCGCCATCATTCCGTGGTCCCATAAACCCTCGCCGTGATCGGCAGTCACAATCACGAGCGTATTTTTGTCCCATTGAAACAATTCAAACAGTTCCTTAATATGCTGGTCCGCAAAATTGATTTCACTGTCATACGCAGCGATCCTGCGTTTGCGGCGCTCATCCCTTGAGGCCAGGTCTGTCTGATCTTGATATTCCTCATCTTCGCTGGTAAGCCCTGTTTTACTATGGTCCGGGGTTGGGGTCGTATGTGGGTTGCTTTTACCTATACCAGGGGTATGGTTTTGAGGGTGGTAATAGTGGTTAAACCATGGTTCCCTGGGGTGATACGGTGCATGGGGTTCCATGTAATGTAGGTACAAAAAATATTTGCCGTTGGCCAGCAACTTTTTTCGCCAGCCTTTTACAATCTTGTTCACATTTGAGGCGTCCCTGTACATAAAGGTCCTGAATTTGTCGAATCCCTGGGTAAACCCCTGTCTTTTGCCGATATTTAAATTATCCGCAATCCCATAGGTCTGGTAGCCGTTTTCCTTGAGTAATTCGGTGATAGTTGTGATCTCTTCGGGAATGCGATTGACTTTTATATTGGGGTCTATTTTTTGTGCATGGCGGATGGCCAGTAATCCCATTAATACCCCATGTTGATAAGGATAGAGCGAGGTAAATATCGACGCTGTGCCCGGGGATGTCCATGAGGAAGCAGAAAAAGTATTTTCAAAAACCACCGATTGTTTGGATAATTCCGTTAAAAAAGGGGCGGTATCCCTTTGGTATCCATAAAAGGGTAAATGATCTGACCTTAAGGCATCGATTACGATAAGAACCACATTAAAATTTTTTACTTGCTTTTTCTGGCAGGAAGTAAACGTAAGCATAAAGGCTGCAGCAAGGCCAATTAAAAAAACCAGCAGCAGTACTATATTTTTTTTTCTAGGCATCTTTATTTTCCTTTTTTGATAACATGATAACGAGGGATTGTAGCATAACCCCCGGTTTTAGTCAATTTTGCTGCAGCCTTCTTCGTGTTTCTTCGTGTAACTTCGTGGCTAACAATAACTAAAAAAGTTTATCATATATTAACAAAATGTGGACGGCGTCCACAGCCTATAGGAGTCGTTCGTGACGTTTGAAAGGTACCACCCGGGAAACGTTGTTTTTTTTGCGCGTTTTTACAGAGTATTAACAAAAGGAAGTAAAAGTGCTATAATTGCTTTTTTCTTTGACTTGTTTAGAAATGGGTTCATCGAGAGATCAAAGAAAAAAACGAAAATGCCTTTGAAGTAAACACATGGAGGTGATTTACCAATGAGGTTGAAATACAGGAAGAACCTGGCATTATATGCACATGGGAGCAAGTCCGGGAGGGTGAGAAACTATTTTATCATTTTTGTTATATTGTTGGGATTCAATGCCTGTTCGATAAAAAAAATGGCAATGAACCAGGTTGCCAACGCCCTGACTGAGCCTGGCGGCAGCATTGTATTTACAGGAGATAATGATCCCGAACTGGTGGGCGCTGCCCTACCCTTTGCCATTAAGATGTATGAATCCCTGCTGGTATCCAATCCCGGACACCAGGGGCTGCAGTTGAAAACCGGCAGCCTTTATGTCATGTATGCCAATGCATTTTTGCAGACCCCTGCCAATATGCTGGCCGACGAAGAGTATAAAAAGCAGGAATTTTTATTGGAACGGGCAAAAAACCTTTACCTGAGAGGCCGTGATATACTTTTAAATGCCCTGGAAAGAAAATACCCGGGGTTTCGTAAAAACCTGGATCAGCGGAAATTTAAACAGGCGGTCAGCCCTACAAAGCCAGGAGATATCGAGCTTTTGTATTGGGCAGGCGCAGGTTGGATGGGCGCATTTGCCATCGATCCGTTTGACATGGACCTGGGACTTACTCTTCCCGGGGCAGCATCTCTAATGGAGAGGGTCCTGGAACTGGATAAAAACTATGGCGAAGGTGCCATCCATGATTTTTATGTTTTATATTATGGTTCCCTTCCCGATTATATGGGGGGAGACTTAAACAAAGCCAGGGATCATTTTAAAAAAGCGGTTGAAGCTTCCGGCAAAATAGCCACATCTCCTTATCTCTCCCTTGCCACGACTGTTTGCGTAAAGGAGCAGAAGGTCGAGGAGTTTAAACAACTATTGAAAAAAGTCCTGGAAGTTGATCCTGATGCTGACCCGGAGAACCGCCTGTTGAATATCCTTAACCAGAGAAAAGCACGATGGTTACTGGAGCATGTAGAGGACTATTTTTTGCCCACAGAACCTGAAGAAATAGAGGAGAAGAAATGAGGGCTGTAAAACGTATGGTTTCACTTATCCTGGTAACGGCCTTGGTTTTGCCGGCTTACGCCTTTACCATTAAGATAGGCAGTTCTGCCCCTGAGCGTTCTCCCTGGGGCAAAGCCCTCAGGGAGCTGGCCAGGCAATGGAAATCAATTACAAACGGATTGGTAGAACTTAAAATATATCCAGGTGGTATTGCTGGCAACGAAGAGGACATGATACGCAAAACTCGCATGGGTATCCTGGGCGGCGCCGTCATTACCAATAGGGGGTTTATCATTTTAAATCCCGATATCTACACCTTGAATGTTCCTTTTCTTATCACCACTGAAGGCGAATTGAATTATGTCCTGGATAAAATGAAACCTACTTTTGAAAACTACATCGAAAAGAAGGGATTTAAAATAATCATCCTGTTTATGGCAGGTTGGGTTCATTTCTTCACCAAAAAACCGGTGAACTATCCCGATGATTTAAAAAAGCATAAACTGGCGTTTAGCACGGGTGAACCGGAAATGGAACAGGCGTGGAAAAAATCCGGTTATCATATTGTTCCTACTGACCTAAAAGACCTGTTGATGGCACTGCAAAGCGGCATGGTGAATGCCTTTTACCTGCCGCCGCTGCTGGCAGGTTCCGGTCAATATTTCCCCTTGGCACCTCATATGAGTGTCCAGCGAATTGCCCCGTTAATCGGTGGTATGGTGCTGTCGGAAAAGACCTGGAAGCGAATACCGGAAAAGTACAGGGAAAAAATGATGGCAGTCGCTCTTAAGATGTCCGGGGAATTGTATGAAAAAACCGTGGAGCTGGAAAAAGAAGCCATAGAAGCAATGAAAAAACATGGTCTGAAAATCGTGAAATTTCCTGATGATTCCCTGGAAAAATGGCGCACCGCTTCTGACAAGGGCATGGATCAATTGATTGGAAAAGCCTTTTCAAAAGAAATTTATGATCGCATAATACATCTCCTGGAGGAATACCGCAAAAAAAATGCCAATAATTAAGAAAATCATCCCGGTTTTGCATAAAGTTGAAAAGCATGCAGGAGATTTTCTTTTGCCCACGGAACTTGAAGAAATAGAGGAGAAGAAATGAGGGCTGTAAAGAGTATGATTACACTAATCCTGGTAATGGCCCTGGTCTTGCCTGCTTACGCCTTTACCATTAAGATAGGCAGTTCTGCCCCTGAGCGTTCTCCCTGGCACAAAGCCCTCAGGGAGCTGGCCAGGCAATGGAAATCAATTACAAACGGATTGATAGAACTTAAAATATATCCAGGTGGTATTGCCGGTAACGAAGCGGACATGGTACGCAAAATGCGCATGGGTATCCTGGGCGGTGCCGTGGTTTCCAATAAAGGATTTATCAGTATGAATCCCGATATCTATGTGTTGAATATTCCTTTTCTTATCACTACTGAGGGCGAATTGAATTATGTGCTGGATAAAATGAAACCTGCCTTTGGAGAAGCCATAAAAAAGAAGGGATTCAAACTAGTCATTATGTTTATGGCAGGTTGGGTTCATTTCTTCACCAGAAAACCAGTGAACTATCCCGATGATTTAAAAAAGCATAAACTGGCGTTTACCCCGGGTGAATCGGAAATGGAACAGACGTGGAAAAAATCCGGTTACCATATTGTTCCCACTGACCTAAAAGACCTGTTGATGGCACTGCAAAGCGGCATGGTGAATGCCTTTTTACTGCCGCCGCTGCTGGCAGGTTCCGGTCAATATTTCCCCCTGGCACCTCATATGAGTGAACTGCGAATTGCCCCGTTAATCGGTGGTATGGTGCTGTCGGAAAAAACCTGGAAGCGAATACCAGAAAAGTACAGGGAAAAAATGATGCAAATCGCTCTTAAGATATCCGGGGAATTGTATGAAAAAACCGTCAAGCTGGAAAAAGAAGCCATAGAAGCAATGAAAAAACACGGTCTGAAAATCGTGAAGTTTCCCGATGATTCCCTGGAAAAATGGCGGGCCGCTTCTGCCAAAGGCATGGATCAATTGATTGGGAAGGCCTTTTCAAAAGAAATTTATGATCGCATAATACATCTCCTGGAGGAATACCGTAAAAAAAATGCCAGTAATTAAGAAAACCATCCCTGTATTGCATAAGGTTGAAAATAGCGCCGCATATGTTACCATTTTTTTGCTGGCTCTCTTCCCTACCCTGGAAGTCATTGCCCGGAAATTCTTTCATACGGGTGTTCCGGAATCTTACAACTATATTCATCACCTGGTTCTGATTATTACCTTTATCGGCGGCATGATTACCACCAGGGAAAAGAAACACCTGTCGCTCTCCTTGAATTTGAAAATTAAAGAACCTCTAAAAAGCAGGATAGAAATTGCCAATAGGATTATATCCTCGATGATCGCTGCTGCGTTTTCCATTTGTTCTTTCTCCTTTGCCCTGGTGGGATTTGACCCGCAAAGAAAGATTGGTTTTATACCGATGTGGTTGGTAGCCATGGTCATGTTTTTAGGGTTTGCCGTAATGGCTGTTCGTTTTGCCAACGCAGCCCCGCGCACAAATAAAGGAAAACGCATCGCCTGGATAGGTATCCCCCTGGGATGTTTTTTAGCCTTTGATCCGTTATTGAATATTCTTACTCACTTTTTTGGTGAGCTTCCAGCGTTCTTTACTTCCATCCAGGAGTTTTATCACTCGGTAAATGGGATCATTGCTTATCCACTTATCATCCTTCTGGTGGTGTCAGCTATATTCGGCGCCCGTATCTTTATTATCCTGGGGGGTATTGCCTACATGTTGTTTGCCCGAACCGCGCAGCCCCTGGAAATTATACCCAATGAAGCCTATGCCATGCTCATCAGCCATACGATTCCTGCCATTCCTCTTTTTACTGTCACCGGGTTTCTTCTTTCTGAAAGCAAGGCAGGAGAACGACTGGTTCGACTCTTTAAATCTCTTTTCTCCTGGTTCCCCGGGGGCCTGGCTATTATGGCAATACTGGTTTGTACGTTTTTTACTACGTTTACCGGGGCTTCAGGTGTAACCATATTAGCATTGGGCGGCCTGCTGTCATTTGTACTGATCCAGGGCAAATACAAAAGGAAATTCAGCGTTGGCCTGTTAACCGCCTCCGGAAGTATCGGGTTGTTGTTCCCCCCCAGTTTGCCAATTATCATTTATGCGGTGACTGCCCAGATAAGCGTAAAAGATATGTTTATCGGGGGCATTGTCCCGGGTTTTGTCATGGTACTGGCCCTGGTCATTTTCGGTATTATCTATGCAGTAAAGACTCAACCAGCCCGCGAACCCTTCAATTTTAAGGAAGTTTTTGCCGGTATAAAGGAATCGATATGGGAAATTCTTCTGCCGATTATCATTCTCCTGGCGTATTTCGGCGGTCTCGCCACCCTGGAAGAAAGCGCAGCCATTGCCCTTCTTTATACATTAATAGTAGAAGTATTTATCAACAGGGATTTGAAAATCAGGGACCTTCCCCAGGTCTTGTTAAAATGTATCCCGGTCATCGGCGGGGTCCTGGTAATCCTGGCATTAGCAAAGGGCCTCTCCTATTATATGGTGGATGCCGAGATTCCCATGCAGTTAACCGCCTGGATGAAAGCAAACATCGGTTCCAAATATGTTTTTCTTCTGCTCCTGAACATCGCACTGCTGATTACCGGCTGCTTTATGGATATTTTTTCGGCCATCCTGGTAGTCGTTCCCCTGATTTTACCCCTGGGGAATTTGTTTGGTGTCAATCCGGTGCACCTGGGAATTATTTTCCTGGCAAACATGGAATTGGGTTACCTCACCCCACCTGTGGGACTGAACCTCTTCCTTGCCTCTTACCGTTTTGAAGAACCCATGGTGAAGATCTACAGGTCCGTTCTTCCCTTTTTCTTCATCCAATTGGCCACTGTTCTCCTGATTACCTATTTGCCCGTATTATCCACCGGACTCCTGAGTTTACTAGGTAAGTAAAACTTTGCCTCCGGCGGCCAGGGGCTCTTTTTATAAAAACCGCCCCTGGACCCCGCAAAAATTTT
>JABAOH010044269.1_pt1 | contig 28375 bp, 27 predicted proteins | sample 7062181 | NCBI WGS metagenome assembly JABAOH01 (sample SAMN14538630, study PRJNA623070) | marine sediment metagenome | biome: marine biome [ENVO:00000428]; feature: marine pelagic biome [ENVO:01000023]; material: deep marine sediment [ENVO:00002113]; isolation source: pool of 5 deep marine...
CCGCCGCCACCGCCAGCAAACCTCCCGCCAGCGTGCCTCGCATGAATATTCGTCTGTTCATCTGCCTAGGTCCTCACCTGCTTCACCGATGGCCCCACATTCCCGCGAGCCGGATCAGTCGCAATCCGGTTCCTCTTCGTCCCGCGCGACCCCGGTGGTCGTTGTCGCGGTCGTGTCCTGCTCGGACTGATAGGCGGCGGGTGGCGCCCCCGCGGCCGTACCCACCGCCGCATGGGCATGCCCGACGATTGCTCCCAAGAATGCCATCAACACCGCCGTGCGCATGAAAACGCTCATAAGTTTACCTCCTGGACTGACTTTCTAGCATAGACTGCCACGCCGTTCCGGGGTTCCCGCCGCGTCCCGGTACCTGCGCTCGCCGAGCGCCCTGCCTGCCCCGGGTCCAACGTGTTAAGGATAAAGCATCCTATTCAGGTGGCAATGACCTGCGTCAAAACCAAGGCGGGGACCCACGCGAGGCCGTCGGCGCCCCGACGTCACGTCGTGCCGGATCTCACAATCGGTAGAAGATGTGGTCGCCGATCCGCTCGATCCGGCTCAAACGGCGGGACCAGCGCGGCCGCACGAAGTGGGCGTGGTAATGCGTGGCGTCGCCGAGCCGCCGCCGCAACGCCCTGAAATCCTCGGAGCGCGACCGCAACACGCGTGCCACGATGCTCAGCGCGCGCTTCCAGGCCGCGCGATCGCGGGGACGGTCGGAGCGTCCGTCCTGCGTCCAGCTGAATTGGCCGGGCTGCCACACCACCTCGCACAGCGTGTTGGGGAACCGACGACTGGCAACCCGGTTGAGCGTGACGATCGCGATGGCGGCCTGGCCCTGCTCGCTCTCCCCGCGCGCCTCGTGATAGACATTGAGCGCGAGACAGTGCAAGCCCGGCGCACCGGCGAGCGACGCCGGCGCCGGCATCGCGGTGGACGCATGGGCGCTCGGCAGGTATCCGCTGACCCGCCCCGTTTCCTCGGCGGCGGCGGCAGCGGCACACGACATCATGGCAACGAGGCACACGCCCCGCGTCGCACTGACCGCGAAGGCAGCGCGCGGCTTTAGTGTGAACATCCAGAACTCAGCAGACCGACTGTGCCGGCAGCCCTTTCCCCCGGGCCGGATTCTAGCGCTTCCCCGGTTTGCGTTCCAGCCCGCGGTGGTCGCCGCCGGCCCCGCAGCGGCCGCCGTTCCCCCCGGGCACCCGCGCAGACAGGCCCGCCGCCCGGTGCACGATCCCCAACGGTCGGTCCCAGTTGAAATTGCGGTAGACGGCGGCGAGGTGAGCGAACGGCGGCGACTGGGCGAACAGCTGGAAGGTGAGGCGGTGCCCGGCGTAGTCGGAGTTGAGGAGGTCGCGGGCGAAGGCGAGCAGGCGGCGGCGATCCTCGGCCACCCACTCCTGGCTGACGGTGTAGAACTTCTGCAGCCACTCGCCCGAGTGCGGGTCCCGGAAACAGGCGTAGTCCGGCGTGATGCAGATCTGCCCGCCGCAGAGCTCGCGAGCCGTGTGCATCGCGCCGGGGAGCCCCGTGCAGGCGTGAACGCGCCCGGTGTACAGCAGCGACTGATTGGGCATCAGCAACCCGGCCGGGCTCGGCTCGGCAAGGGCCACCGCCGCGGTCAGGTGGGCGTGAATACCCTCGCGATAAACAGCCAGCTGCGCGAGCTTCTCCTGCACCGCCTGCTGCTTGTCCAATCCGGTCTGGCGAACGTTGTAGAGCGCCGCACCGATGATCATGTCGGCAACGGCCAGGCTGCGCTGGACGAAGGCGAAGGCGCTGTAGCGGTGCAGCGTGGAGCGGATGAACATCGCCGCCCGCGTGTGCCGGTAGAAGAGCACATTCTCCCAGGGAACGAGCACGTCGTCGAAGACCACCAGGGCGTCGACCTCGTCGAAGCGGTTTGCCAGGGGATAGTCCTCCGCCGGCGCCCGCCCCGCGAAACCGGTGCGGCAGATCATCTTGATCCCCGGCGACCCCAGGTCGCAGATGAAGCCGACGGCATAGTCCGACAGCGCGGCATCGCCCCAGTTGGCGATGGTGGGCTTGGTGAACGCCTGATTGGCGTAGGGTGCCGCGGTTTCGTACTTCGCGCCCCGCACGACGATGCCCGCGTCCGTTTCCCTGACCACGTGCAGAAGCATGTCGGGATCCTGCTCCTGCGGGCGCTTGGAGCGGTCGCCCTTGGGGTCGGTGTTGGCGGAGACGTGGAACGGGTCGGTCTCGATGACCCTGGCGATGTGGTGTTCGATGTTCGACGAGAACTGCGGGTCGACCTCGTCGAGGACCTCACGGCCGTCGTAGAGCGACCACATCTCGCCCACGGTCTCGTCGCCCACGCGCGTTACGACCCCTTTGATATCGTGGAAAACGGCGTCGGTCGCGCGTCGCTTGTCGCACCAGTCCTGCTGCGTATGGGGCAGCTTCAGAGCGATGGCGAAGCGCTCGCCCCCCTCTTCGTACGTCATGACATCGCGCGTGCCGGCCTCGTGGGCCATGTCGTAGATGCGCGCGCGGATGTCCACGAGGGGCTTGAACATGGCGTGACGGGCGACGTCGGCGACGCGCTCGCCGTTGACGTAAACCTCGCGGCCGTCGCGGATCGACTGCCTGTACTCCTCACCGGTGCGAATCATCGCGCGCTGACTCAGAGATCGTACAACGTCTCGTCGACCTTGGGAGGCAGGTACTTGCGCCTCAAGTCACCGAGCCGGCGGCGCGACTTCGCCGCGAACGGGTCCTCCTCCTCGAGCAGATCCCCCATCTCCTCCTCGATCTTGTCGGGGTCGTCCCCCGCCTCCATGCGCCGGATGGCCTCCTCCATGCCCGGGCCCAAGTTCAGGCCGGTGGCATCATAGAGCCGGCGCATCATACGGGCCACCTGCTTCGGGTCGTCCTCGTCGATACTTTCCATCTCGCCGGCCATGGCCGCCATCGCCTTCTCCATCTGCGACTCGTCAAGATCACCCAGCGCATCGTCCTGCGGCTCGGCGCGGTTGCGCGAGACCGCGAACAGAGACACGCGCCGCTCGAGCTGTTCACGTCCACAGGCCGGGTTGGGACAACGCGGCCGCTTCTCCGTGTTGATGCGCCGGGAGAAGAAGTTGTAGATCGTGTGGCAGTCTGCGCAATAAAACTCGTAGATGGGCATGGCGTCTTCCCGGGTCAGGTTGTCTCGGCGTGCCGGGGCGCGGATCCGCGCCGCCGAGGCGGCGGGCCCCGGCGCGCCCACAAATCGTGCTCGTCGCAATCCGTCACCTGCACCGCGATGATGTCTCCCGCCCGGGCCGTCCCGGCATCGTCGACAAACACCCGCCCGTCGATTTCGGGAGCGTCGGCGACGCTGCGGGCGATCGCTCCGGTGCCGTCGCGCGCGTCGACGATGACGCTCAGCGTGCGCCCGACCTTGCGCCGCAGGCGCGCCGCCGAGATCGCGGCCTGGTGCGCCATGAAGCGTTCGAGGCGCTCCTGCCTGAGCGGCTCGGGAACCGGATCGGGAAGCGAGTTCGCTTCCGCCCCTTCGACGGGTGAGTAGGCAAAACAGCCGACACGATCGAGCTCGGCCGCATCGAGAAACTCCAGCAGCTGCTCGAACTCCGCCTCGCTCTCTCCGGGAAAGCCGACGATGAAGGTGCTGCGGATGGTCACCTCGGGACACACCTCCCGCCAGGTGCGGATGCGTGCGAGCACGTTCTCGCTGTCGGCCGGCCGTCGCATCAGCCTGAGGATGCGGGGGCTCGCGTGCTGAAACGGCACGTCAAGGTAGGGCAGGATGCCGCCGTCGGCCATGAGCGGCAGCAGTTCGTCGACGTGCGGATAGGGGTAGAGGTAGTGAAGGCGTATCCACGCGCCGAGGCCCGCCAGCGCCTGCGCCAGGTCCAGCAGCCGTGTGCGCAGCGGCCGGCCGCGGTGTAAGTCCCGCCGGTAGCGGACGTCGACCCCGTAGGCGCTCGTGTCCTGCGCGATCACGAGCAGCTCGCGCACCCCGGCCCCCACCAGGGCCTCGGCCTCCTGCAGCACCTCGCCGATGGGGCGGCTGACGAGTTCACCGCGCATCGACGGGATGATGCAGAAGCGGCAGCGGTGGTTGCAGCCCTCGGCGATCTTGAGATAGGCGTAGTGTCGGGGCGTGAGCTTGACGCCTCCCGGCGGCAGCAGGCTCGTGAAAGGATCGTGTCGCGGCGGCAGCTCGGCGTGCACCGCCTCCATGACCTCACCGAAGGCCTGTGGCCCCGTCACCGCGAGCACGCCCGGATGGGCCGACGCAACCAGGTCGCCCTTGGCCCCGAGGCAGCCGGTGACGATGACCCGGCCGTTGTGCTGCAGCGCCTCCCCGATGGCCTCGAGCGATTCCTCGACAGCGGCATCGATGAAGCCACAGGTGTTGACGATGACGATGTCGGCGTCCTCGTAGCTGCCGGATACAGCGTACCCCTCCTCGCGCAGCTGCGTGAGTATACGCTCGGAGTCAACCAGCGCCTTGGGGCAGCCGAGACTGACGAAGCCGACTTTAGGGACCGCTTGCGGCATCGAGGCAAACGATTGATTGCAGTGGACGGAATGCTCGCCTATTGTACTGCGTGAACGTCCCCGTGAGAGACGCTGCCGTGCGCAATTTGCCCACGGCGCCGGCCGGGACGCCGCCGAACCGAGCCACCGCGCAACCGCCACGGCCCCGCATGACCGCCGAGCCACCACGCCTGTACCTGAAGAAGAACGAGGAGCGCCGCATCCGCGCCGGCCATTGCTGGATCTACAGCAATGAGGTCGACACCGCCCGCAGCGGACTTGCCGCCCTGGAGCCCGGTCAGAGCGTTGCCGTCGTCGACCACCGCGGCACATGGCTCGCCAACGGCTACGCCAACCCCCGATCGTTGATCTGCGCGCGGGTCGTCAGCCGCCGCCGGGAACGCTGGCTCGGCCCCGAGCTCCTGCGCGAGCGCCTGCGCGCCGCGCTGACGCTGCGCGAACGGCTCTACGCGCGCCCCTACTACCGCTGGGTTTACGGCGAGACGGACGGCCTGCCCGGTCTGGTGATCGACCGCTATGCCGGTGTCGTCGTCGCGCAGACGAACACCGCCGGCATGGAGCGCGTGCGCGAGGAGCTGGTCGGCGCGATCAACGAGATCGCCGCGCCGGCGGCCGTCGTGCTGCGCAACGACGCCAGCGTGCGGCGCCTCGAAGGGCTCGAACTCTACACCGAGACCGCCGTCGGCTCCCTGCCCGAGCACACACTCGTGGAGGAGCACGGCTTGCGCTTCCACGTCTCGCCCCGCCACGGTCAGAAGACCGGCTGGTACTTCGACCAGCACGACAATCGGGGCCGCATTCCAGCGCTGGTGGCGGAGCGCCGGGTTTTGGACCTGTTCAGCTACGTGGGCGCCTGGGGCATCGGGGCCGCCGTCCACGGGGCGCGCGAGGCGCTGTGCGTCGACAGCTCGGGCGCGGCGCTCGAGCTGGCGCGCCACAATGCCCAGATGAACGGGGTCGGCGAGCGCGTGCGCACGCTCGAGGCGGACGGTTTCGACGCCCTCAACGCCTTGCACGCCGACGGCGAGCGTTTCGATATCGTCGTGCTCGACCCGCCGGCGTTCATCAAGCGCCGCAAGGAGAGCGAGCGCGGGCTGCTGGCCTATCGCCGGCTCAACCAGGCGGCCCTGCGCGTGCTCACGCAGGGCGGCGTGCTGGTCAGCTGCTCATGCTCGTTCCACCTCGCCCGCGAGCAGTTCGTCGACACGCTGCGCCGCGCGGGACTGAAGGCCGGGCGCAGCCTGCAGCTGTTCGCCGAAGGCCAGCAGGCGGCGGACCACCCCGTCCACCCCGCGATGCCGGAGACGCGTTACCTCAAGGCCGCCTTCGCATGGGCGCCGGGGCGTTTCTGAGCGCTCGGGGCACGCCCGTGGCGCCGGTGCCGCATCGCCCGCTCAGTACGCATCGCGCACCAGGCGCAGACGGTGGATGATGGTCGTGCTGATCTCCTCGATGGACATCGACGTGGCATCGGCGACGGGCAGGCCCTCGCTGCGAAAGATGGCCTCGGCGCGCGCCACCTCGTGGCGGCACTGCTTGAGCTGGGAGTAGCGGCTGTTGCCGCGTCGCTCCTGGCGTATCTGGTGCAGCCGCGCCGGCTCGATGGTGAGGCCGAACAGCTTGCCGTGATTCTGCCGCAGCACCTGCGGCAGCCGCCCGCGCTCGAAGTCCTCCTGCGTGAGCGGATAGTTGGCGGCGTGGATGCCGAAGTGCAGCGCCATGTAGAGACAGGTGGGCGTCTTGCCGCAACGCGACACCCCCACCAGGATGAGATCGGCGCGGGCGTAATCCGCCGTGTTGATGCCGTCGTCGCAGTGCACCGAGTAGTTGACGGCGTTGATGCGCGAGCTGTAGCGGGCGATGTCCACCATGCCGTGGGCGATACCGGCGCTGTGTGACGATCTGATGGCGAGCTCGCGCTCGAGCGGCTCGAGAAAGGTCTCGAAGATATCGAAGAAGACGCCGCGGGCCCGCTGCAGTTTCTGACGGTGCGCATCGTCGACGAACGTGGTGAACACGAGCGGCGTAGAGCCGAAGGTCTCCGCGGCGCTGTTGATTTGAGCGACCGCGGCGCTGACCTTATCATCGGTGTCCACGAACGGGATCGCCGTGGTCCGGAAACGCACCCCCGGAAACTGGGTCAGCAGGCTGTGGCTCAGGGTCTCGGCGGTGACGCCGGTGCGGTCGGAGACGACAAAAACAGGCCTCTCGCTCATGTGGGTCCCTGCGGCGGCTGTGTGGCCGGGCGCGACGGGCCCGTGCCGCCCCGCCGTGCCGCGGTGATACACTCTAAAGGCTTTGCCGCGGCGGCGAAAGACGCGCCGCGGCCAAGGGCGGCTGTGGGCGATGGCAAGCGAGCGCCCTGCGCGAGCGCGTCGGCCCTGGCCTTCCCGCGACCGATCGGCGCACCACACCGTGGAACACAGCTTGGGGAGATCTGTGCCCGTGCCTCAGTACATCGAATGGTTCGAGTCCCTCGGCATGAACGACGTCGCCCGCGTGGGCGGCAAGAACGCCTCGCTTGGCGAGATGATCCGCAACCTCTCCGCCACCCGCGTCAGGGTGCCGCGGGGTTTTGCCACCACGGCCGATGCGTTCCGGGAATTCCTGCGCCAGGACGGCCTCGACGAGCGCGTGCACGCCCTGCTTGCCGGGCTCGACGTCGACGATGTCAGCGCGTTGGCCGCGGCGGGCGGGCGTATCCGCGGCTGGGTCACACAGACGTCGCTGCCGCAAGAGCTGAGCGATGCCATCGCCGGCGCCTACGCAGAACTCGAGCGGGACGGCGCCGCCTCCGTCGCCGTGCGCTCCTCGGCCACCGCCGAGGACCTGCCGGAGGCATCGTTCGCCGGCCAACAGGAAACTTTCCTCAACGTCCAAGGCCGTGACGCGGTGCTCGATGCCGTGAAACACGTTTTCGCCTCGCTGTTCAACGATCGCGCCATCGCCTATCGCGTGCACCAGGGCTTCGAGCACCGGGATGTGGCGCTGTCCGCGGGGGTGCAGCAGATGGTGCGCAGCGATCTCGCCGCGAGCGGCGTCATGTTCACCATCGACACGGAGTCGGGTTTCCCCCAGGCCGTGTTCATCAATGCCTCCTACGGCCTGGGCGAGTGCGTCGTGCAGGGATCGGTCAATCCGGACGAGTTCTACGTCTACAAGCCCGGTGCCGCCGCGGGACGTCCGGCGATACTCCGCCGCCACCTGGGCACCAAGGCCATCAAGATGATCTACGGGGCCGACGGGCAGGCCGTGCGGACCGTCGACGTGCCGGAAGGGCAGCGCGCGCAGTTCTGCATCGACGACGACGACGTTCACGCGCTTGCGCGCATGGCCGTGGCGATCGAGGACCACTACGGCCGCCCCATGGATATCGAGTGGGCGAAGGACGGCGGCGACGGCGGGCTGTACATCCTTCAGGCGCGGCCGGAGACGGTCCGAAGCCGCGCCAACCCGCGGGTGCTCGAGCGCTTCCGCCTCAAGGAGCGCGGCGAGCCCCTTGTGAGCGGGCGCAGCATCGGCCAGCGCATCGGCGCGGGCAAGGCACGCATCGTTCCGGGCATAGAGCAACTCGACCGCGTGCAGGCGGGGGACGTCCTGGTCACCGACATGACCGATCCCAACTGGGAGCCGGTCATGAAGCGGGTGGCGGCCATCATCACCAATCGCGGCGGACGCACCTGCCACGCCGCCATCATAGCGCGCGAGCTCGGCGTACCGGCCGTGGTCGGCTGCGGGGACGCCACCCGGGTGCTGCAGGACGGCGCCGAGATCACGGTGTCCTGCGCCGAGGGCGACACCGGTTTCGTCTATGCCGGGCACCTCGACTACGAACTCGAACGCCTGGCGCTCGACGACATGCCGCCGATTCCCTTCAAGATCACCATGAACGTGGGCAATCCCGAGCGCGCCTTCGATTTTCAGTGGCTTCCCAACGAGGGGGTGGGCCTGGCGCGCCTGGAGTTCATCATCAACAACACCATCGGCATCCATCCCAAGGCCCTGCTCGGCTACGACGCGCTGCCGGCCGGCGTGCGGGCGAGCGTCGACGACATCATCGCCGGCTATGCCGACCCCGTCGGCTTCTACGTCGAGAAGCTCACGGAGGGCGTGGCAACGCTCGCCGCCGCTTTCTTCCCCAAGCCGGTGATCGTACGGCTTTCCGACTTCAAGTCGAACGAGTACGCCCACATGATCGGCGGCGAGCTGTTCGAGCCCAGCGAGGAGAATCCGATGCTGGGGTTCCGAGGCGCCTCGCGCTACCTCGACGCGTCGTTCCGCGACTGCTTTGCCCTGGAGTGCCGGGCCCTGCGCAGCGTGCGCGACGACATGGGGCTCACCAACGTCTGGATCATGGTTCCGTTCGTGCGCACCGTCGCCGAGGCGCAGCGGGTGCTCGAGCTGCTGGCCGAGCAGGGGCTCGCGCGGGGCAAGAACGATCTCAAGATCGTGATGATGTGCGAGGTTCCCTCCAATGCCCTGCTGGCCGAGGAGTTCCTGCAGCACTTCGACGGCTTCTCCATCGGCTCCAACGACCTCACGCAGCTCACGCTGGGCCTCGACCGCGATTCCGGTGCCATCGCCCACCTCTTCGACGAGCGCGACCCCGCGGTGAAGATCCTGTTGAGCAAGGCGATCCAGGCGTGCCGGCGGGCAGGCAAATACGTCGGCATCTGCGGGCAGGGGCCGTCGGACCACCCGGACCTGGCGCGTTGGCTGATGGACGAAGGCATCGAGAGCGTCTCGCTCAACCCCGACAGCGTCGTCGAGACCTGGCTCTACCTCGCCAAGGGGAACGCCTAGACCGCCACGGCCTTCGCCGCGGGAGGCTCAGGGCGTCTTCAGATAGCGGCTGCCGGCGAAGCTCACGATGGGCCCGTCGACGGTGATCTCCTCGATGACCGCGCCCCCGGGCAGCTGCTCGCCTTCCTTGTAGATGCGCTGATCGACCATGATGAAGCGGCGCCCGGCGTCGCTCGAGTAGGAGACGACGTTGATGTCGAGCGGCGGCGGCGCGCCCGCGACGCCGGTCCCGCGCGCCGCCAGGGCGACCGGGGCCGTGACGGCGACGGGCGGCCCCACCGCCGGCTCGACCGGCGCGCTCGCCGTGGCGAGGGGCCGGTCGACGGCCCGCTGCACGGCATAGACCGTCACGCCGATGCTCAGACCCAGCACGGGCGCCAGCAGCATTGCCGGCGCGCGCCGGCGGCGGACGCCGTCGACGCCGCCGCAGACCGTGGCCAGCGAGGGCACGCGGCCGAGGTCGCGCTCACGCTCCGATTTGGTCAGGGCATCGAGGATGTAGGACATGGGGGCTTACGCCGCGGACGAGCCGCGAGCGCCTCCGGCGCGCAGCGACTCGGCCGCCAGCCAACGGGCTGCGGCGTGCCCCTGCACCGCGGCCCGGGGCACCAGTACTCGCGGGCGGCGGCCGCCGAGGCAGGTGTCGTACAAGGAGGCCGCCGGCGCCGCCAGCGCACCGGCGAGCGCCGGCAGCCAGCTTGCGGGGCTGAGCGCCCGCGGCCGCGGCACCGTACCGAACACCTCCCGCGCCGCGGCACGCACCAGGCCGGCGCGCACGCTGGCCTGGTCGTTGGCATAGGCGCCGAGCAGTGCCCGCTCGCAGACGACGTTGATAAGCCGCGGCACGCCGCGCGAAGATCGGTAGACCTGGCGAAAAGCGCCATCGCTGAACAGCGGCTGCCGGCGACCGGCCACCGCCAGTCGGTAGCGGACGTAGAGCCGCGTGTCGCGCGGCGACAGCGGCAACAGGTGATAGCGCGCCGTGACGCGCTGCGCCAGCTGCCGCAGATCGCGCTGATGCAGCACGTGGATGAGCTCGGTCTGCCCCACCAGAATGATCTGCAGAAGCTTGCGCCTCGCGGTCTCGAGGTTCGTGAGCAGACGAATCTGCTCGAGCACCCCCTTGGAGAGATTCTGCGCCTCGTCGATGACGAGCACGGTGCGGCGCCCCTGGGCATGGGCGCGCAGCAGGTAATGATTGAGCCGGTCTATCAGGGTCTTGACGGTGCAGCGCTGCGGGTAGGCGATCCGGAGTTCGTCGCAGATCGTCGCCAGCAGCTCGATCTCGTTGATGCGGGGATTGAGGATCAGCGCCACGTCCACGTTCTTCGGCAGCTGCCGCATCAGGCAGCGGCAAAGGGTTGTCTTGCCCGTACCCACCTCGCCGGTGAGCTGGACGAAGCCGCCGCCCTCGCGCAGCCCGTAGAGAAGATGCGCCATCGCCTCGCGATGGCGTGCGCTCATGTAGAGGAAACGCGGATTGGGCGTGATGGAGAACGGCTTCTCCGTCAGCCCGAAGTAGGACGCGTACATGAGATCGAGACCGAGCGCTCCCGGTAGGTCACCTGACTTTAAGTATAGACCCTTCTCCTCAATGTCCAACCCGGGCCCGCGGCCACCCGGCCGGCGGCGGGCGGGCCGCCCCGCTCAGCAGAACGGCCACAGCGGGCAGAGCCTGCGTGTGGCTGTCGCGAGACTGTTGTCGCTGAGAATGGGGAAGTCCTGGGAGAGGGCGTCGATCTGGGCCATGAGCTCGATGAAGCGGGTGAGGTTGGCCTCGGCGGTGCGCAGCTGCTCCTCCTGCTCGAGGACCTTCTCGCGCTCCATGCGCTGAACGCCGGTGTCGATCAGCTTCTCAAAGACGCGCTCGCAGGCCGGGGACAGCTGCCAGCCTCTGCGGTGGGCATACCGGCCGGCCGTTACGCTGAAGCGGCGGCATACCCGTACACGAGTGACGTACATCGACCCGTCAGCGGCGCGTGAGTGAGGAGGTCATTTGAGAATTCCCCAGCCGCCGGCGGCTGCCCCACGGTGCCCGTGTCGGCCCCGGGCGCGACGGCGCCCGATTCGACAACTTGCGGAAGTGATGGCCGCGAACGGTTCCCGCTGGCCTAGGAGCCGGCGCCGGTACGCAGCAGGCGACGCTCCTGGGCGGCGCGATAGCGGTTCAGATCCTCGTTGAAGCGCTGCTCCATGGCCGCACGCTCGCGGACCTTGACGTCCGTCGCCATGCGGTAATCGTCGATCTGCCCCAGCGTCACATTGATCTGCTGTGTGAGCTTGGTCAGCTGGGCCGCAGCCAGGTCCGGCGTGCGCGCCCGGACCTCGAGCGCGGCCAGCTGCTCTTGGAGCCGTGCGACGAAGTTCTCGTTGAGCTGGATTTGCTGATCGATCCACAGAAGGCGCTCGTCGCGTGCACGCTCGATGCTGTCTTCACTCTCATAGGTCGTCAGCAGGAGGTTGTCACGCTCGCGCTCGGCGGCCACAGCCGCCTTCTGCGCCTCGGCGCGCAGTTGCGCCTGGCGCTGCGCCTCAAGCTCCTCGGCACTCGGCGGCAGTCCGCGCTCGTCGACCTTGATGCCGCTTTCGCTGATCTCGGTCACCTTCGAGCGCGCGCACTGCTCCGCGGCGAAGTCGCCGTAGTGCCAATTGCCGTCGACGTCCTTGCATTTCTTGATCGTGGCGGCGGATACGCCCGCCGGCGCGAGCGCGACCACCCCGCCCAGCAGGCACGCCATCATCGTCTTTTTCACCATGCTCGCTCGAAGCCCCGATTTGCTGACCGTACCTTTCAACATAAGCGGTCGTGGCGTCTTGTCAAGCCGGCGCCGGGCGCATCACGGGGCGCGGCGGGGCGCGCGCGCGCGCCACATCAGCCACGCGCCGACCAGCAGTACCGGCACGCTCAGCAGCTGCCCCAGGGTGAGCCAATCGAAGGCGAGAAAGCCGAGGTGGGCATCGGGCTCGCGCCAGAACTCGACGAGAAAACGGAATACGGCGTAGCCGGCCAGGAACAGCCCCGAAACCGCTCCCGCCGGGCGCGGGCGCGCCGAGTACGCCCACACCACCGCAAACAGCACCGCGCCCTCGAGGGCGGCCTCGTAGAGCTGCGAAGGGTGCCGCGCGGGCAGGCCCGCGGCGGGGAACAGCACGGCCCAGGGCACGTCCGTGGCGCGGCCCCACAGTTCCTGGTTGATGAAGTTGCCAACGCGACCGGCGCCGAGGCCGAGCGCGCACAGCGGCGCCAGGAAATCCGCCACCGCCAGGAACGAGCGCGCGCTGCGGCGGGCGAACAGCCACACGGCGACGACGACGCCGGCAAGCCCGCCGTGAAACGACATGCCGCCGCTCCAGACGCGCAGCACGTCGAGCGGGTCGTCAAGGTAGTGACCGAGGTTGTAGAACAGCATGTAACCGAGACGGCCGCCGAGGATCACGCCGAGCGCGACGTAGAAGAGCAGGTCCCACACCTCCTGCGAGCGCCAGCCCGAACCGGGCCGCGCCGCGCGGTACACGCCGAGGCCTGCGCCGGCGACGAAGCCGACGAGGTACATGAGCCCGTACCAGTGCACACGCACCGGTCCGATGTTGAAGGCGACGGGGTCGATGTCGGGATGAACCAGCATGACGAAGACGCACGAGGCGCGGCGGCGGCGCTGCCCCCCCAGTATAGCGCCTGACGTTAGACGCCCACGAGTTGCGTCCGGTATAGTCTGGCGCCCGCAGCCAAGCCGTCGCCCCCATGGTGGAAAGCGCCCGCGAGCCGAACCGTCTCGTCGCCGAGACGAGCCCCTACCTGCTGCAGCACGCCCACAACCCGGTCGACTGGTATCCCTGGGGCGAGGAGGCGCTCGCGCGCGCCCGCCGCGAGGACCGGCCCATCCTGCTCTCCATCGGCTACTCGGCGTGCCACTGGTGCCACGTCATGGAGCGCGAGTCGTTCGAGGACGCCGACGTCGCGGCCCTCATGAACGCCGGCTTCGTCTGCATCAAGGTGGACCGCGAGGAGCGGCCCGATCTGGACAAGATCTATCAGCTGGCCCACCAGATGCTCACACAGCGCCCCGGCGGCTGGCCGCTGACGCTGGTGCTCTCGCCCCACGACCACGCACCCATTTTTGCAGGCACCTATTTCCCGCGGGAGCCGCGCTACGGCATGCCGGGCTTCGAGGACGTGCTGCGCCGCGTCGCCGCGCACTATCGTGCCAACAAGCACCGGCTGGCGGAGCACACCGCCGCCGTCGCCGCCGCCTTCCGCCAGATCGAGCCGCAGGCGCCCGCGGGCGAGGCGACGCCGGACGCCACGCCGCTGGCGCAGGCGCGGCGTGAGCTCGAGGGCCAGTACGACGCCGAGCACGGCGGCTTCGGCGCCGCGCCCAAGTTTCCGCACCCGACCCAGATCGAGTTCCTGCTGCGCCACTGGGCGCGCACCCTCGCCGCCGGGGAGGCGGACGCACACGCTCTGCAGATGGCGACGCACACGCTGCGGGCCATGGCCGAGGGCGGTCTGTACGATCAGCTCGGCGGCGGCTTCTGCCGCTACTCGGTCGACGAGCGCTGGATGATCCCGCACTTCGAGAAGATGCTCTACGACAACGCGCAGCTCCTGTCGCTCTACACCGACGCGGCGACGGCGACGGGCGACGCGGACCTCACCCGCGTCGCCGTCGAAACCGCCGAGTGGGTGATGCGCGACATGCAGTCGGCCGAGGGCGGTTACTACTCGAGCCTGGACGCGGACTCCGAGGGCGAGGAAGGCAAGTTCTATGTGTGGACGCTCGACGAGGTACGCGGGCACCTCAGCGACGCCGAGGCGGAGGTCATCGTCGCGCGCTACGGTCTCGACGCGCGGCCCAACTTCGAGGGCAAGTGGCACCTGAACGTTCATGCCCCGCTCGCCGCCGTCGCCGCACGTCTCGAGCTCGACCCCGGGCAGGCCGAGGCGCTGCTCGATGCGGCACGGGGCAAGCTGCTCGCCGTGCGCAACGCGCGCGTGTGGCCGGGCCGCGACGAGAAGATCCTGACCTCGTGGAACGCCATGATGATCAAGGGCATGGCGCATGCCGGCCGCTTCCTGGGGCGAGCCGACTTCGTCGACTCCGCGGCGCGCTCGCTCGATTTCGTGCGACGCATGCTGTGGGCCGACGGGCGCCTGCTGGTCACCACCCGCGACGGCAAAAGCCGCCTCAACGCCTACCTCGACGACTACGTGCTGCTGATCGACGCGCTGCTGGAGCTGAGCCAGGCGCGCTGGCGCGACGGCGACCTCGCCTTCGCCGTGGCCCTGGCCGATGCCGTCCTGGCGCACTTCGAGGACACCGAGCGGGGTGGCTTCTTCTTCACCTCCGACGACCACGAGCCGCTGCTGCACCGGCACAAGCCGACCACGGACGACGCCGTGCCCTCGGGCAACGGCGTCGCTGCCACCGCACTGCTGCGCCTGGGTCACGTGCTCGGCGAGCCGCGCTACCTGCAGGCCGCCGAGCGCACCCTGCGCGCCCTCTACGCGGGGCTCGAGCGCTACCCGTCGGCGCACGGCTCAGCCCTGGCGGCGTTGGACGAGCATGTCGCGCCGACGCAGACGGTCGTGCTGCGCGGCGGCGACGAGGATCTCGCGCCGTGGACGGCTTTGTGCCACCGCGGCTACGCGCCGCGCCGGGTGACGCTCTCGATCGCGGACACCGCCGCCGGCCTGCCCGGCACGCTGGCCGAGCGCCGGCCCGGCGCCGCAACCACGGCCTACGTGTGCGAAGGGTTCACCTGCTCGCCACCCATCAGCGAGCTGGAGGCCCTGCGCGCGCGCATCGAAACCCACGCCGCCCCCTGAGTGCGGCAGCCACCTTCACGGAGCAGACGATGACACGATCTCTCACAGGACCACGGTTCGCGCCCATCCTGATCAGCGCCGCGCTGCTGTCGGCACCGGCCTCGGCGGCGTCGATTCTCGAGTTCAGCGTCGAGGAGCGGCAGCAGGCGCCCATCGCGCAGAAGATCTACGTCGGCGGGGGAAGGCTGCGCATCAACAATGTCGACGGCCGCGGCGGCGATATCCTGTTCGAGCGCGCCAGCGACTCGGTGACAGTCGTGGACAATGCCAAGCGTTCGTACTTCGTCATCGACCAGGAGCAGCTCGGCCGCGTCGCCACGCAGGCGCAGAGCGTGATGAACGTCATCCAGGAGCAGCTGGCGAAGCAGATGGAGAACCTCTCGCCGGAACAGCAGGCGCACCTCAAGGACATGATGGGCGGCTTCGGCGGGGCCGCCGAGCCCGCCGCGATCAGCGCCACGTACGCCGCCACCTCGCGCACCGGGGAGTTTGCCGGACACGCGTGCCGGGTATGGCAGGTGGTTCGTGACCAGCGCCCCTTGAGCGAGGTATGCGTGGCGGCGCGCGACGCCCTTGGCATCGACACCGACGACCGCGACACGCTGCTTGCCGTGCAGCGCTTCGCCGAGGGCATGCTCGAGCAGCTCGGCTCCCTGCTGGGGGCGGCGGGCGGCCTGCCACGGCTCGGCGGCGGTTCCATCGACGGGCTCGCCATCGCCGTCGCCGACCTGCAGACGGGGTCGAGGGCTATGCTCACCGGGGTGTCGCGGGCCGAGGTGCCCGAAGACTACTTCAGCGTGCCGCCCGACTACACGCGCCAGACGATGCCGATGCTGGGTCTCTAGGCCCGCGCCCTTGCGCGCGCCGGCGGTGGCGCTCAGGCGCCGAGACGGTGCGCGTGCAGGCGCTCGTACAGGGGCAGGCCGGCGGCCACGACGGGCTCGAGCGCGGCGGGCACCGGCGCCGTGCGGGGACGGTAGGGCGCGAAGCCCGTGGAGCGGATCACCGCATCGTACCAGTGGGGCGCCCACACGCCGTCGCTGGCACGCGGGCCCGCCGGCCACGCCAGCATGCGCGGCGTGAACGCCACCTCGAGACGCTCGCACAACAGGCGCAGCATGCGCTCGGGATCCTGCAGCACGTCGCGCGCGTCGAGCACGGGCGGGACAGAGCCGCTGCGGGCCACGACCCAGTCGAAGATCGCGACCTGCTGCGGCAGGCCCAGGTCCTCGAGCGTCACCGTCTCCCGCCGCGCGCGATAGGAGAGCAGCACCTCGCGCGGATCGCGGATGAGAAAGCAGTTCGTCAGCGCGCCCAGCCACTCCCGGTCGATGAACGGCAGCAGGTGGTGGGCCATGTGCTTCTGGTAGAAGACGGCCTTGCCGTCGGGAACGGGGCCGGTGAGGCGCGCGACGACCTCGCGCCAGTCGCTGCCCTGGGCGGCGATGATTGCCTCCGCCCCCGGGTGCGGCGAACCGGTGGCGTGCAGGTAGACGCCGTAGAGCGGCTCGTCCCACACCGCGGTGTCGGGACGGTTCTCCCACGCCCGCATCATCGCCGTGGAGATGTTGCGCGGGCCGGACCACATGGCGATGCGCGTCGCGCCCATCGCTAGCCCGGCGCGCACTCGCGCTCGAGGAGCTCGCCGTAGAGCCGCTGCAGCCGCTCGGTCAGCGGCCCGCGGTGGCCGTCGCCGATGCACCGGCCGTCCACCTCCACCGCCGGCACCACGCCGGCAAAGGTGCCGGTGACAAAGGCTTCGTCGGCGCCGTAGACCTCCGTCAGGCTGAAATCCTTCTCCAGCGCCGGGATGCCCGCCCCGTGGCAGAGCTCGATCACATTTGCGCGCGTGATCCCGGGCAGACAGTAGCGGCCTGAGCTGGTCCACACCTCGCCTCGGCGCACGACGAAGAAGTGGGTGGAGTTGCAGGTGGCGACGAAGCCGTGCGGGTCCAGCATCAGCGCCTCGTCGGCGCCGGCCTTGGTGGCCTGGATGCAGGCGAGGATGCAGTTCAGCTTGGAGTGGCTGTTGAGCTTCGGGTCCTGCACGTCGGGGGCACCGCGGCGCACGTGCACCGTGAACAGGCGGATGCCGCCGGCGACGGTCTCGGGCAGCGGTGCCTTGTGCTCGGCGATGATGACCACGGTGGCGCCGCCGACGGTGACGCGGGGGTCCTGGTAAGGCGTCGCCTTGACGCCGCGCGAGACCATGAGCCGCACGTGCACGCCCTCGCGCATGTTGTTCGCCGCGAGCACGCGGTAAACGCGTGCGGCGAGCTCGTCGCGCGACAGGCCGATGTCGAGATCGAGCGCCTTGGCGCCCTCGAACAGGCGCTCGAGGTGGCGATCGAGAAAGGCGACGCGCCCGTTGTGCGCCCGCAGACCCTCCCAGACCCCGTCGCCGAGCACGAAACCGCTGTCGAACACCGACACCCTCGCCTCGGCACGCGGGCAGAGCTCGCCGTTGACGTCGATGAGGATGTCCGCGTTGCGCGGGTCGTCGAGGTAGTCGTGGGTGCCCTTGGCCATGGCGGCGTCTCCCCGGCTGCGCTCAGCCGTCAGTCATCCCCCGCGGCGTGCGTCGCCCCGCCGCGGGCAGCTCGCCGCGTCTCCTCCGGGGCATCGCCCGCCGGCGCCTCAAGTCGTGACGACATGGCAGACGCCGCCGCGGCGCGGGTCGCCGACGCCCCACACGCGCGCGCCGTCGCGCATCAGTGTGTGGGCGCCGCCGAAGAAGATGTTGTGCCCGGGCCACAGCTTGTGCTGCGGGTGGCGCGCCAGCAGCGCGGCCATCTCCGCCTCGGCGAAGCCGCCCTCGGCGTAGAGCACGTCGTTCTCGAAGTGGATGCGCGGCCGGCACACGGCCTCCTCGACGTCCAGATGGAAGTCGATGACGTTGACGAGCACCTGCAGCACGGCGGTGCGGATGCGGTTGGAGCCGCCGGAGCCGGTGGCGAGCAGGCGTCCGTCGGCGAGCTCGGCGATGCTCGGCATCATCATCGAGCTCATGCGCTCGTCGGGCCGCCAGCGGTGAAAGCCGTGCGGGTTCAGGTCTTCCTCGCCGAGCATGTTGTTCAGCATGATNNGCGACGTTGCCGGCGGCGTCGATGGTATTGATGTGAGTGGTGCCGCGCAACGCGCGCGCGCGCTCGCGCACCTCGGCGCGATAGCGCGCCAGCAGCTCCGGGTCGAACAGGCGCTCGGCATCGGGGCCACCGCAGCCGCCGTCGGGCATAGCCTCGACGCGGGCGGCGTTGGTCAGGTCCATCACCTCGGCAAGCAGGCCGAGGTGGGCACGAGCGCCGAAGCGGAGAGCGGCGACGCGCTCGTTCTCGAGCAGGCCGAGGGCGAAGGCCGCCAGGCAGCCCCCCGCCGAAGGCGGCGGGTTGGTGAACACCGTGGCGCCGTGGTAGGCGACGCGCAGGGGCTTGCGCAGCACCGCCGCGTAGCCCGCGAGGTCGTCGTAGCCGAGACAGCCGCCGCCGGCCTGCACCTCGGCCTCGATCAGGCGCGCGATCTCGCCGCGGTAGAACAGGTCCTCGCCCTCGATGGCCAGCAGCTCGAGCGTGTCGGCGAGCTGCGGCCAGCGCAGCGTGTCGCCCGCCCCTACCACCCGTCCCGGCCGGCGCCGGCTCTCGAAACACGCGCGCGAGGAGTCGTGGCGCACGTAGATGGGCTCGACGACGGCGAAGATGGTCGCCTGGAAGTCGCTGACGCGAACGCCCTCACGCGCCGCCTGGATGGCGGGCTGCACGATCTCGGCCATGGGCATGGCGCCGAGCTGCCTGTGGACCTCGAACATGCCGCGCACGCAGCCGGGCGTGGCGATGGCGCCGTAGCCGATGTGGAACTCCTGCGTGGCGCTGCCGAAGTCCACCGTGACCGGCTCGAAGTCAATGCCGTGCGTGGTGTCGCGGCGACGAGGCGTGTGCACGAAAAAATCGAACAGCGCCGTGCGCCGCTCGGCCGTGTGCGCAAGCAGGAAACCGCCGCCGCCGAGCGAGGCCAGCACCGGCTCGGCGACGCAGGCAGTGAAGAACGCGGCGATGGCGGCGTCGAAGGCATTGCCGCCCTCGCGCAGCACTTGCTCCGCCGCCTGCGCGGTCAGCGCATGGCCGGCACAGACGGCGGCGTGGCTCGCCATTAAGGCGCCGTGACGGGTGAAGTGCTCATCGCGGGCGGGATTATGCTCGAGTCGGCACGCGTGCGCACGGCACGCGCCGCGCCCGCCGGCGCCGCGCGCGCCACTCAGGCGATGGTGATCGCGTTGTCCAGATAAACGTCCTGGATGGCGTTGAGCAGCTCGACGCCCTCGGCCATCGGCTTCTGGAAGGCCTTGCGGCCCGAGATCAGCCCCATGCCGCCGGCGCGCTTGTTGATCACCGCCGTGCGCACCGCCTGGTGCAGGTCGTTCTCGCCCGAGGCGCCGCCGGAGTTGATCAGCCCGGCGCGGCCCATGTAGCAGTTGGCCACCTGGTAGCGCACCAGGTCGATGGGGTGGTCGGTGGTGAGCTCCTCGTAGACCTTCTTGTGTGTCTTGCCGAAACCGACGGCGGTGTAGCCACCGTTGTTCTCGGCCATCTTCTGCTTGACGATGTCGGCGTCGATGGTGGCGGCGAGGTGGTTGGCCTGGCCGGTCAGGTCAGCGCTGGCGTGGTAGTCGACGCCGTCCTTTGTGAACGCCGGGTTGCGCAGGTAGGCCCACAACACGGTGACGAGCCCGAACTCGTGGGCGTAGGCGAAGGCCTCGGTAACCTCCTCGATCTGCCGGCGCGACTCCTCGGAGCCGAAGTACACGGTGGCGCCCACCGCCAGCGCACCCATCTCGAAGGCCTGCTTGACGTCGGCGAAAGGCGTCTGGTCGAAGAGGTTGGGGTAGGTCAGCAGCTCGTTGTGGTTGAACTTGAGCAGCATCGGAATCTTGTGAGCGTACTTGTGCGCCACCGAGCTCAGCACGCCGAGGGTGGAGGCCACCGCATTGCAGCCGCCGTTGATGGCGAGCTCGACAATGTTGCCCGGGTCGAAGTAGATGGGGTTGGGCGCGAAGGACGCCGCGCCGGAGTGCTCCACCCCCTGGTCCACCGGCAGGATGGACAGGTAGCCGGTGCCCGCGAGGCGCCCGTGGTCGAACAGCGTCTGCATGTTGCGCAGCACCGTCGGGCGGCGGTCGCTCTCGGCCTTCACCCGGTCGACGAAGTCCGGACCCGGCACGTGCAGCAGGGCCTTGGAGATGCCCCGGCACTCGTGGGTCAGCAGGTCTTCGGCCTCGTCGCCGAGGATGCTCGTTACGTTGCTCATCGATTCACTCCTCTGTCTATGTTCATCTGCCGCCGCCGATGCGCACGTTGGCGCCGGCGCAGTAGGAAGCCGCGTCAGACAGCAGCCACAGGATCGCCCGCGCGACCTCCTCGGCGGTGCCGACCCGCGCCATCGGCACCTGCGGCGTCAGCCGCTCGAGCCGCCCGGGCCCGTGGATGTCGGTGGCCACCAGCCCCGGGCTGACGGCGTTGACACGGATGCCCTCGCCCGCCACCTCGCGCGCCAGGCCGAGCGTGAGCCCGTCCACGGCCGCCTTCGAGGCCGCATACCAGACGTACTCGCCGGGACTGCCCAGCGTGGCCGCCGCCGAGGAGACGTTGACCACGGCGCCGCCGCGGCCGCCGCGGCGCGTGGACATGCGCCGCACCGCCTCGCGCGCGCACAGCATGGCGCCGAGCACGTTCACCTCGAGCACGCGCCGCAGCGTGTCGACGCTCGTGTTCTCCAGCCTTCCGGCGCTGCCGGTGATGCCGGCGTTGTTCACCAGCGCCGTGACCGGGCCGAGCTCGCTCGCGACGGCATCGAACAGGGCGGCGACGTCGGCCTCGCGGGCCACGTCGCCGGCCAGTGCCAGCGCCCGGCCGCCGCCTGCCACGATGTCGGCGACGACGGCGTGCGCCGCCTCGTGGTCAGCGCGGTAGTTGACGCCGACGGCATAGCCCTCGCCCGCCGCGAGCCGCGCTGTGGCCGCACCGATGCCACGGCCGCCGCCGGTGACGATGAGCACACGGTCGCCCATCGCTAGCGCCCGCGACCCGCCCGCGTCAAGGCGCCGCGTCCGCCGCGCGCCACAGGTACCAGCTCGCCACCGAGCGATACGGGCGCCAGCGCTCGCCGGCGGCCTCGAGCTCGTCGCGGCGCGGCAGGCAGGCGCCGCCGTAGGCGTGGCGGAAACCCTTGCGCACGCCGAGGTCGTCGAGCGGCAGCACGTCCGCCCGACCGAGGTGAAAGATCAGCAGCATCTCCACGGTCCAGCGGCCGATGCCGCGCACCTCGGTAAGCCGCGCCACGATCTCGTCGTCGTCCATGCGCGCCAGCGCCCGGCGGCCGGGAACCGTGCCCTCGAGGGCCTTGGCCGCCAGATCCCGCACCGCCGCGATCTTCGCCCGCGACAGCCCGGCGGCACGCAGCGCCTCGTCCGGCAGCTCGGCGAGGCGTTGCGCCGAGGGGGGGCGCCCGCGCGGGCACTGCGCCAGCACACGGCGGTAGATCGCGGCCGCGGCGCGGCCCGAGAGCTGCTGGTAGACGATGGCGCGCAGCAGCGCCTGCAGCGGCGTCAGCGCCGAGCGCAGCTCCAGACGGTAAGGGCCCACCCGCCGGATCAGCGCCGCCAGGTCCCGGTCTGCGGCGCGCAGGTGCGCCACGGCGGCGGCGGCGTCATAGGGATACGCCACGAGCGTCGCCGCGCCGGGAGCGTCAGGGCGCGGCCGAGTGCGAGCCGGTGACGACCCGGCGCCCGCTCGGCGGCTGCAACAGGATCTCGATGCGCCGGTTGCGCGTGTCGTCCTCGCTGACGGGCCGCTGCGAGCCGTAGCCGACGGCGCGCAGGCGCTGGGGATCGATTCCCTGCGAGACCAGATAGCGCAGCGCCTCGCTCGCGCGGGCCACGGAGAGCTCCCAGTTGGAGGCGTAGCGTGCACGCAGCGCCTCGCCCAGGGGCACCGCGTCGGTATGGCCCTCGAGACTGATGTTGTGCTCGGGAAACTTCTTCAGCTCCGCCGCAATGGCGCGAAGCGCCTCGCGCCCTTCGGGCCGCAGCCGCACGGAGCCGGAGGCGAAGAGGATGTCCCCGCCGAGGCGGATGAGCGTCAGGTCGTTCTCGAGGCGCTCGATCTGCACTTCGCGGCTGCGCAGCTGCTCGCCGAGGCGGCGCTCCATCTCGGCAAGCCGCGAGACGGCCTCGCTCTTCTCCCGTTCGAGGCGCTCGACGTCGTCCTCGAGCGCGCCGACGCGCGTGTTCGCCGCCGTCAGGCGCGTGTCGAGATCGCGCACGCGACCCTGCGAGCGGGCGAGCTCGGCGCTCTTGTCGGCGACGCTGCGGTCGGCGTCCTGGAGCCGCCCGCTGATCGCAGTGATCTGCGCCTCGGACACCCGCAGCTTCTCGGCGTTGGCCTCCAGCCGCTGGCTGCTCTGGGCCGCCTCAGCGCTCAAGCGGTCGCGCTCGTCCTTGGCCTCACCAAGCTCGTCCAGCAGGCGGTCGCGCAGCGTCAGGATGGCATCGAGCTCCTCGCTCACCCGCTCCTGCTCGCCGAAGGCGCCGCTCAGGCTCTCGCTCAGGGCCTCGCGCTGCTGGCGGCTGAGCGCCAGGCGCGCCTGCGCCGTGGCCGTCTGCTGGGCCGCTGCGGCCCCGGCCTCGCCGCCGGCATACTGCGCCAGCAGCATCTCGAAGTCCCGGCGCAGGCCCTGGTGGACCTTCTCCAGCTCCCGCTTGGCGCGCTGCAAAGCCGTGTTCTGGCCCGCGAGCACGTCACGCTCGCGGGCGATGACGGCGTAGTCCGCCTCCAGCGCTGCGAGCCGGGCGGCAAAGTTGCCCGTGGGCGCGTCCTCCGGCGGCGGCGAGCCGGGCGCGCCGTCCTCCAGCGCCGCCATGCGCGCCTCGAAGCCGGCGCGCTCCGCCGCCAGCGCATCGCGCTGGCCGCGCAGGGCGATGTTCTCGCTGGAAAGGGTGCGCTGCTTGCGCTCGAGCTCGCGCAGCTCGGCGCCGAGTCTCCGCTGATCGGCTTCAAGCTGCGCACGCGCCGCCATCGCCTCCGCCAGCCGCTCGTCCTCGGGATCCCGCGGCGCCGGCGGCTGCCCGGTCGCCACCGGCTCGCTTCGCGCCGGCTCCCGCTCAGCGCGCTGCGCCTCGAGCTCGCCGCGCGCCTTCGCCACGGCCGCGCGTTCGCTGTCGAGCCGGCTCCGCGCGGCGGCGAGCTGCTCGAGCTCGCCGGCGAGGGCGTCGCGCTCGGACGCCGCGCTCTGCGCCTGCCGGCGCAGCGCCTCGAGCTCCTCGCCACGCGCTTCGAGCTCCGTGCCGCGCCGATCGAGCTCGGCCGCCAAACGCGAGCGCTCCGCGGCGGCGTCCGCCGCCTGCATCGCCGAGCGCTGCTCCCCGTTCCAGTACAACCCCCAGCCCACGATCGTCAGCACGATCAGGGCGATCAGGACCCACGTCTTGTTCATTGTCAGCGTCCCCTTCGTCGAGCGCCGCGGCATGCGGCGCGGACGTCGCCGCTATTGTAGCCGGGCTAGACGCGAAACGTCTCCACGCGCCGCCGCGACACCGGGTCCCAGACGTCGACCTGGTCGTTCGTCTGGCGGAAGGAGCGTGCGCTGGCGGCATCGCCGCGACCGCTGACGGCCACCTTCATGGCCATGTTCACGCCCTGATGACCGACGATCAGCACGTCGGCCTGGGCCGCCAGTGTGCGCAGCGCCGTCAGCGGCACGCGCACGCGCTCGGCGGCGGCGGCGAGGGTCTCACCGCCGCCGGGAGCGGGAACGGTGTAGTGCGACTGCCGCCAGCGCCGGTACTCCGCGCCGAGCTCGGCCTCGAGCTCCGCCTCCAGACGGCCTTCGAAAGCGCCCAGGTTGAGCTCGATGAAGGCGGGCTCGACCACGGGCTCGAGGCCGCTGTCCGCAAGCAGGATCTCCGCGGTGCGGCGTGCGCGCTGCAACGGCGAGCAGCGCGCCGCTGCGAAGACGACGCCGCGGCGGGCGAGCTCGTCGCGCAGGCGCTCGGCCTGCGCCAGGCCGGTGGCGTTCAGGGGCACGTCCGAGCGGGACTGGAAGCGCCCCTCGCGGTTCCAATCGGTCTCGCCGTGGCGAACGAAGTAGAGCGCCATGGATGCGCGGGTAGTCTTTTGGGAATGCGGGGCGGTGCGTCAGTCGGCGCCGCCCCGGGGTTACGGTGGCGCGACCTTAGAAGATGCCGATCCGCGGCGTCAAGCCGGCGCGGACAGCCCGGACAGTGCCTCCGCGATCCGTTTCGGCGCCCGCGGCGACGCGGTATGATGCAATGCTCGGCGCTCGCGACGGTCGAAAGGACGAAGCCCAACGCGAACCTCAGCCGCGCGCCTCGCGGCCACAAGACGAACGACATGCCGCAGCGCAAACTCATCCTCCTCGCCGTCGTCGCCGTGCTGGTGGGCGGATATTTCCTCTTCGACCTAGACCGCTTCTTCAACCTACAGTACGTCAAGTCGCAGCAGGCGACCCTCGACGCCTTCTACCGCGCTAACCCGTGGCAGACGGCACTCGCCTACTTCGGCATCTACGTCGCCGTCGCCGGGCTGTCGCTGCCGGGGGCGCTGGTGATGACGCTGGTCGGCGGCGCCATCTTCGGCCTCCTCTGGGGCACCGTCATCGTCTCCTTCGCCTCGACGCTGGGCGCCACCATCGCCTTTCTCGTCGCACGCTTCCTGCTGCGCGACGCCGTGCAGTCGCGCTACGGCGCCAACCTCGCGGCGGTGAACGCCGGCATCGAGCGCGACGGCGCGTTCTACCTCTTCACCCTGCGGCTGGTGCCGATCTTCCCCTTCTTCGTCATCAACCTGGTGATGGGGCTCACGCCCATCCGCGTGCTGACGTTCTACCTCGTCAGCCAGGTGGGGATGCTGCCGGGCACCGTCGTGTACGTGAACGCCGGCACCCAGATCGCCGCCATCGAGTCGCTCGCGGGCATCCTCTCGCCGGTGCTCGTGGCCTCGTTCGTGCNNGCCTCGTTCGTGCTGCTGGGGCTCTTTCCGCTCATCGCCAGGAAGGCCGTCGACACCGTGCAGGCGCGCAAGGCGCTGCGCCCCTACCCGAAGCCGAAGCACTTCGACCGCAACCTGGTCGTCATCGGCGCGGGCTCGGCGGGGCTGGTGGCCGCCTACATCGCCGCCGCGGTCAAGGCCCGCGTGACGCTGGTGGAGAAGGACAAGATGGGCGGCGACTGCCTGCACCGCGGCTGCGTGCCGTCGAAGGCGCTGCTGCGCTCGGCGCGCTTTCTCGCCGCGCAGCGGCGCGCGCCCGAGCTCGGCATCAGATCGGCGCACGCCGAGTTCGACTTCGCCGACGTCATGGCACGCGTGCGCCGCGTCGTCGCGACCGTCGCCCCGCACGACTCCGTCGAGCGCTACACCGGGCTCGGCGTGGAGTGCCTGCACGGCGAGGCGCGCATCACCTCGCCCTACGCGGTGGAGGTCGAGGGCCGCACGCTGACCACGCGCGCCATCGTCATCGCCGCCGGAGCGCGGCCGCTGGTGCCGCCGATTCCCGGGCTGGACNNGTGCTGGGCGGCGGACCCATCGGCTGCGAGCTCGCGCAGGCGTTCGCGCGCTTCGGCGCCCAGGTGACGCAGGTGGAGATGCTCGAGCGGCTGCTGGTGCGCGAGGACCCCGAGGTCTCGGCGCTGGTGGCGGCACGGCTCGCGCGCGAGGGCGTTGACGTGCGCACGCGTCACCGCGCGTGCGGGGTGTCCGTCGAGGAGGGCGTCAAGACGCTCGTCTGCGAGCACGAGGGCGAGACGGTGCGCATCGACTTCGACGAGATCCTGGTCGCCGTCGGGCGCGTCGCCAACGTCGCCGGCTACGGCCTCGAGGAGCTCGGTGTGCCGGTGAGCGAGCGCGGCACCGTCACCGTCAACGAGTACCTGCAGACGCGCTTTCCCAACATCTACGCCTGCGGCGACGTCGCCGGACCCTTCCAGTTCACCCACACCGCGTCGCACCAGGCCTGGTACGCGTCGGTGAACGCGCTCTTCGGCGACTTCAAGCGCTTCAAAGCCGACTATCGCGTGATTCCCTGGGCCACGTTCACCGAGCCCGAGGTGGCGCGCGTGGGCCTGAACGAGACCGAGGCCGCGGAGCGAGGTATCGACCACGAGGTGACGCGCTTCGAGCTCGCCGAGCTCGACCGCGCCATCGCCGACGGCGCCACCGAAGGCTTCGTCAAGGTGCTCACGGCGCCGGGCAAGGACCGCATCCTCGGCGCCACGGTGGTCGGCGAGCACGCCGCCGAGATCATCGTCGAGTACGTCGCCGCCATGCGCCACGGCATCGGGCTCAACAAGATCCTCTCCACCATCCACATCTACCCGACCCTCGCGGAGGCCAACAAGTACGCCGCCGGCGCCTGGAGGCGCGCCCACGCGCCCGCGCGGGTGCTGCGCTGGCTCGCGCGGTTTCACGGGTGGCGGCGGGGGTGAACCGGGGCACCGGCGCCTCTGCGCAGGCCGCCGCTCACGCAAGCCGAGTGGGGTCAATGCGATAGACACGGCGCCGCACGGTGCGCCGTGCACGGCGCACGACGACGCAGATATCTACCGTTCGCGCGGGTAAATCACACAGCCGTGATCAGCTCGTCCAGCACCGCGTCGGGCTGCTCCGAGAGCAGCGAGTGGCCGCTGCCGGCGAGCACCGCGGTGCGGGCGCCGGCAACGCCGCGGGCGAGGTCCCGGGCGCGCCCGGGCGGCGTCATGATGTCGCGTTCCCCCAGGATCAGCAGCGTCGGGCACTGAACGCGGGCGGCGCTGGCAAGGCCGTCGGCGTAATCTCCGCACGCCTTCAAGTCGTTGTGGATCACCCCCGGGCCGGCGCGCTCGAGGAGCCGCAGGGTGCCGCCCACCATCCACATGCCGGGGGTCTCGTTGCCGCCGATCTGGCCGTGGCGGCTGTAACCCCAGATTGTGAGCATGTCCACGGCCCTGTGGTCGTTGGCCTCGGCGTTGCCGAGCAGCGCCCCCGTCACCGCCATCGGCACCGCCGTGCCGATGAGCACCAGCGCGCGTGTCCGCTCCGGGTGGCGCGCCGCCGCCTCCAGGGCCACCAGCGAGCCCATGCTGTGGCCGACGAGCGCCGCCTGCGCGAGCCCCGCCGCCTCGACGACGCGCACCACCCACTCGCCCATGGCGGCGATCGTCGGCAGCAGCGGCCCCTCGGAGCGGCCGTGGCCGGGCAGGTCGACGGCCAGCACGTTGCGGCCGTGGCGGGCGAAGTAGCGCGAGGGCAGCGCCCACACGGTGTGGTCCATGCCGGCGCCGTGGACGAAGACCACGCTCGGCTTGTCCGGGTCGGGCGCGCGCCCGGCGGTGAAGGCGTAGGCGCGGCGGCCGTCGACGTCGAGCTCCACGGCGAACCTCAGGCCTTCTGCGAGGCGCGCAGCGCGCGGGCCAGGTCCTCGAGCAGGTCGTCGACGTCCTCGAGCCCCACCGACACCCGCACCAGCCCCTCGGAGATGCCGGCCGCCTCCAGCGCCGCGGCGTCCATGCGGTGATGGGTGGTGCTGGCGGGGTGGATCACCAGCGACTTGGCGTCGCCGACGTTGGCGAGGTGCGAGAAGAGCTCCAGGCGCTCGATGAGCTTCTGCCCCGCCGGGCGCCCGCCCCGCACGCCGAAGCTGAAGACGGCGCCGCAGCCCCTGGGCAGCAGCCGCTTGGCGAGCTCGTGGTCGGGATGATCGGCGACCTCCGGGTAGCTCACCCACTCCACCGCCTCGTGCGCGGCGAGGAACGCGACCACGCGTCGCGTGTTCTCCACGTGGCGCTGCATGCGCAGCGGCAGCGTCTCCACGCCCTGGAGGATGTGGAACGCCGTCGTCGGGCTCATGCAGGCGCCGAAGTCGCGCGCGCCCTCCTTGCGGGCGCGCGTGATGAACGCCGCCGGGCCGAACTCCTCGGCGAAGTCGAGATCGTGGAAGCCCGCGTAGGGCTCGGTGAGCGTCGGGAACTTGCCCGACGCCTCCCAGTCGAAGCGCCCGCCGTCGACGAGCACGCCGCCGATGACGATGCCGTGGCCGCTCAGGAACTTGGTCGCCGAGTGAAAGACGAGATCGGCGCCGAGATCGAACGGCCGGCACAGATACGGCGTGGTGAAGGTGGAGTCGATCAGAAGCGGCAGCCCGTGGGCGTGCGCCACCTCCGCCACCGCC
>JABAOH010014528.1_pt2 | contig 28370 bp, 37 predicted proteins | sample 7062181 | NCBI WGS metagenome assembly JABAOH01 (sample SAMN14538630, study PRJNA623070) | marine sediment metagenome | biome: marine biome [ENVO:00000428]; feature: marine pelagic biome [ENVO:01000023]; material: deep marine sediment [ENVO:00002113]; isolation source: pool of 5 deep marine...
GGAATTTCAAGACGACCTCCAGCAGCTGCTATTATTCTGTCAAAATATCCTTTTTTATGAGGTTGACTTAAACCATCAGCAATTATTAAATTTATGTTGTTTATTCCGCTTACTTTTTTTATATTTTCCTTTGCATTATTCATAGTGCGTTTATCTATTTCATAAGAATAGATTTCTCCGTTTTCACCAACAAGATTTGAAACTACATTAGTTGCATATCCTGAACCTGCTCCTACGTATAAAACTCTATTTCCTTCTCTTAATTCAAATGCCTCTAAAATTCTATAAAAATCTCCTGCTCTTTTATGTAACCATGTGTCTTTCTCTGTTGGATTTGCTCCTAAAAAACCTTTCCTCATTTTTTCTATATCTTCAGACTGATAACTCATCAAATTTATCACTTATAAATAGTTATAAAATAAACTTTAAAAAGCTTATTTTACCACCGTCGGTGGTAATTAAAATATAATAAGACCTAATTCTTTGTTATGAAAATCAAAAAAATACAAGAAGGAGAAATAAAATTCTTTGCTCCTGAAGGCAGGATTTACAATGCTTCTGTGTTTTATAATCCAGAGGCTGAATTGACCAGAGACATTTCAATCTCATCAATTCAAGTTTTTCAGAAACAATTCAAAAACAAAATAACAATTTGCGATGCATTGACAGGAACAGGAATAAGAGGTTTAAGATATGCAAAAGAAATATCAGGAATAAAAAAAGTTGTTTTGAATGATAAAAACCCAAAAGCAGTGAAACTAATAAAGAAAAATATAAAAGAAAATAAACTCTCTAGAAAATGTGTTCCAAACAATGAGGATGCAAATATTTTATTAAGAAAAAATGTTTTTGTTGTTATTGATTTAGATCCTTTTGGTTCTCCTAATGTTTTTATGGACTCTGCTGCAAGATCTATTTATCACAAAGGATTCTTGTGTGTAACAGCAACTGATCAAGCAGCCTTGGCTGGAACTTATCCAAAATCTTGTTTAAGAAAATATGGAATAAAATCAATTAAAACTGAATTTTATAATGAATTAGGAATTAGGATTTTAATTTCTTTTATAATATTAAATTTAGCAAGATATGACAGGGCTTTCATACCTTTGTTATCATTTTCTACAAAGCATTATTACAAGGTTTTTGGAAGAATTGAGCATGCAGGAAAGATATCAAATCTGTTAAAAGACTTTGGTTATGTTAATTATTGTCCTAAATGTTTGGAAAGAAAGATTGGAAACATTGAAAAAATTGATAGTAAAAAGCATGTTTTTGAAAACTGTGGTTTGATTTATCTAGGAAAGATATTAGATAAAAAATTCTGCAAAAAAGTTTTAGCAGATATAAGAAAAAGAAATTTTAGATTGAAAAAAGACGAGGAAAAATTATTAAAGTTATTAATAGAGGAAGCAGAAATGCCTGCTTTTTATTATGACTTACATTCATTAGCTAAAAAATTGAAAACAGATATTCCTAAACTAGAAGTTTTAATTAAAAAACTTAAGAAAAAAGGTTTTAAAGCATCTAGAACTCATTTTTGCTTTACAGCAGTAAAAACTGATGCTGATTATAAGAAATTTTGTAAATTAATTTAATGGTTTTTTGCTTATCTTCTTAATTTTTCTATAGATTCTTCAGTTATAACGCCTTCTCTCTCGTCAACATTTGATAGATCTATTTTTTCTAATTTAATTCTTTTACCTTTTTTTGTTTTTTGAATTTTAATTCTACCAAAGTCAATCATATTCTTTGCTAAATAGGATTTGCCTTTTTCTATTTCTCTTTTAAATGCTGGCAAGTCAGAAAAATAAATAGTACCCCTAATGATTCCATTTAGCATTGGATATAAAACAAAAATTTTTCCTTCCCAATGTTCATCAATTCTTTTATGATCCTCTTCATATTCTTCATTAGCAACTTCTTCTGCCACTTCTGCCATTCAATAACCTATTAATTATTTATTTTGCAGTAAAATGAACCTTTTTTCTATTCTTCAATCTATTAAAAATAGGACAATTTCCAACTCTAATCCAAAAACATAATGGTCCTAAACAGGTTTTAGTGCCCTTATAATAAAAACAAGTCTTAACAGTATCCTTAACTCTTATTACAGTAGGCCTTTGAGGTTTTAATTTTCTGAACACAAATTCACCCTGAGGAAACATATTAACACTTTATCACTAACTCGTAATAATTATATACATAGAAAGGTTTATAAAACTATCGGTCAGTAGTAAAAACTTAAAAAGAAAACAAAAACCTTTTTAAATCAATTCTATTGTTTTTTATTTCTATTCCCTCTCTCTTAAGCAATTTAAAATGCTTAGCAATTACTCTTCCATCAGAATATACAACTCTGTAACAAGGATATTTATTTGGATGAGGATTCTTACTTAACAATCTTCCAGCAACTCTAGGATGTATTTTTAGCTTTTTGGCAACTATTTTATAAGTTGTAACCTTACCTTTAGGAATTTTTGTTAACAGAATTTGTAATTCTTTTAGTTTATTCATTAAAATCTTCTTACAGGACCAGCAACAAATAACCTATACCTTATGTTGTCAGTTTCCAATTCTTCCATTATTCTTTTAATAACAGCACTCATAGGGTCTGGCATTAGTTTTATTCTCTTCTTAACGTCTTCAAAACTCTTGAATTCTCCTTTTTTTCTCTCATTAATAATATCCCACATGTGTTTTTTTCCAACTCCTGGCAATAATTCTAATTGATGTAACCTTGTAGATATAGGTCTAGCATTATTAAAGAAATTAACAAACCTTTTTTCGTTTTCTTTAACTAATTTTTCAACTATAAAGGGTAGTTCTGATCTAGCAAAACTTGTTAGATCCTTAACAATTATTCTTCTCTTAATATGATCAATGTGATCTCTTTTCGAATCTCCAATATAAACCATGTCTCCAGATTTTAAAGTAACATCTCTTTTAACAACTAGCTCTAATAATGAAAAATATTTAACACCTATAACCTGAGCTATTGGTTCTTGCCTGCCAGCAGCGTGTCCTCTTGGAAGGAAATCCAATACTATAACGTTTTCATCTTTTAGAATTGGCATAAGCCTCACTATTTACAATATTTTTTAACAATTCCCAGAATTTTTTTGATCTCCTTATCTTTGAGGCTAAATTTTTCTCTAGCAAATATCATTCTCAATTCATCAGGGGTTTTAGGAGTTAAGTCAAGGATTTTCACCATGGTCTCTTCAGACATTCTAAGAACTTGTGACAACTCTTCTAAAAATTTTTCAGCATCAGAAGGAGATGTTTTGGTAAATTTATTTAAATGCTCTAAAGCAAGCTTTTGCTCATAGCTTAGCTCTTTTTTTTTCTCACGACTAAGCATGATCTTCTTTGCCTTAGGCATTCCTGTTGGTTTTACTTCTATTACCTTCATGAAATCACTTATTATTTAGAATTTCTAAATTTTTAAAGCTTAAGATGTTTCTTTCTAACGCTCTTTCCAGGCTTAACAACTTTTCTAAACCTGGCACAACTTGGACAAACATATATTTTTCTACTAAACATGTGAACATTATATCTTTTGATTTGCTTTCTTAATGTTGGGTCAGATATTCTAAATCCTTTACGTTTTATAAAAGCCTTCCACCTAGGAACGCTTCTTCCACAAAAACCACATTTAACAAAACCTTCTTTTCCTCTTTTTTTGGTATGAGCATATGTTCTTTTGTATGGTGCTGTGCTTATTGGCAAGAAACCACCTCTATAATTATTGTATGGGAGAGTTTATAAAAACATTTAGAGAGGTTTAAAGGAATGTATTACATCAGCAGACATTTTTAAGTATTTTATCTCTAATTCATAATTCGGTGATGGTGATGGGAAATCTCCCAGACCACATTCAAGACCTGCATATGAAACTCTTTCTTCACCAAATCGATTAACTATATCAACTAATCGTTTTTCCATTACATCTTTACTTTCAGGGGATAATAATTTTGTTTTTCCTATGCTTGCTTTCAAGAACTTATCTTTTTCTTCTAAAAGTTCTTTTGTTCTTTTTAATTTATAAAGTGAATCATCCACATCTGACTCTATAATATCTAATGATTTTATATTCCAAGGTATATCAATTCTGCTATTATGAATATGTTTGATTGTTTTTACATTTCTTGATTTAGCTATGTGAAAAATATTTTCATAAACCTTTAATAAAATTTCTCTTCCTTTAGAACCGTAATCTAGTCTAGGGTCGCCAACTTTAGGATCTGCTAGTGGAAGTCCAAGAGATGGCTCATCTACAGCAATCATTTCTACTCTGCCATATTTGTTACTGAATATATTATTTTCTACTATTTTAGAAAGTGCATTTCCTATTTCTTCGAATATATAACAATCCAAATATTGTGTCCTCTTAGGAAAAGATAAGGATAAAGTATATGGTCCTGTAACACAAACTCCCATTCTAAAAGGTTTTCCAATTCTTTCATGAATTTTATTAGAATTCTCTTCTATTACGCTAACTTCTGGTATTTTTGGGTTTTGGGATTGAAAAACTAATCCACCATAACCACCCTTGATTTTTTCTATTCCATCAAAAGTTTCTAAAAACATTAAATTCATATGTCTAAATTGAGGATATTTTGGGATATCTTGCTCCCCCTTTTTTATTTTATCAATAAATCCTTCTACTACTTTCCTTTCAAAATAATTTCTTGCATCAGAATGAATTCCAGAATTATAATCTTTAGTTCCTAATAAAAATCTTTCCCTTTCACTTTCTTCTAATGAAATGCTGCCAACTTCATAAGCCTCTATCATTTTAAAATAAAATTTTTTAATCTTTAAATACTTTTTTGTTAATCTTTAAAAAGAATGAAAAAATAATAAATATAACAGCGCGTGCTCACCATTAAAAAAGTGGAAATGAGTGCGTGCAGATTTGTTCTGTACGTATTAAGTGATAAATATGTTTAAAGAAAAATTAAAAAAAATTGGTACTTGTTTGTGGGAATTGCCTAAAACAGCAAAAACAGGAATGAGAGTTCCAGCTTGGTTATTTCTATCTGAAAAACTATTAAAAAATCTTGAAGAAGGAGCAGTTGAACAAGTTGCAAATGTTGCATTTTTACCAGGAATATATAAACACTCAATAGCTCTTCCAGACATGCATTTTGGATATGGATTTCCTATTGGAGGGGTTGCTGCTTTAGATTTTGAGCAAGGTGGATTATCACCAGGAGGAATTGGTTTTGATATCAATTGTGGAGTAAGATTGTTAAGAACTAATTTGAATGCAGAACAAGTTAGACCAAAACTACAACAATTATTAGAATCAATTTTTAGAAATGTTCCTTCTGGAGTAGGAAGAGGTGGAAAAATTAAATTAAGCTTTTCACAATTAGATGAAGTATTAACTAATGGAGCAAAATGGGCAGTTGAAAATGGCTATGGATTTGAAAAAGATTTAGAACATATAGAAGAAAATGGACGCATGGAGCAAGCAAATCCAGAAAAAGTTTCAATAAAAGCAAAAAGAAGAGGATCTCCTCAACTAGGAACTTTGGGTGCAGGAAACCATTTCTTAGAAATACAAAAGGTTGATAAAATATTTTTACCAGAAGTAGCAAAAGTATTTGGAATAGAAAAAGAAGGGCAAGTAACAGTAATGATTCACACAGGAAGTAGAGGATTTGGTCATCAAGTTTGTACTGATTACATAAAACTCTTAGAAACCAGATTTCATAACTTATTGAAAAAACTACCAGACAGAGAATTAATTTATGCACCTTCAGGAACAAAAGAATGTGGTGATTATTTTTCTGCAATGTCTTGTGCAGCCAACTTTGCTTTTACAAACAGACATATGATCATGCACTGGGTGAGAGAAAGTTTTGTTAAAACTTTAGGAACGAAATTAGAAGACATGGGATTAAACTTAGTTTATGGTTTGTGTCATAACATTGGAAAAATAGAAGAACATCAAATAAATGGAAAAAAGAAAAAAGTTTATGTTCATCGAAAAGGAGCTACAAGGGCATTTCCAGCTGGTCATCCAGAAATACCAAAAGATTATCAAAAAGTTGGCCAACCTGTTTTGATTCCTGGTTCTATGGGAACCGCAAGCTATGTTTTAGTGGGAGCAGAAACTGCAAAAGAAACTTTTTATTCAACAGCACATGGAGCTGGAAGAGTTATGTCAAGACATGGAGCATTAAAGAGATTTAGAGGAGAAAAAGTTAAAGCAGCGCTAGCTCAAAGAGGAATTTTGGTAAGAGCTGCAAGCTGGAAAGTGATTGCAGAAGAGGCGCCCTCAGTTTATAAGGAAATAGATGAGGTAGCAAAAATAACAGAAGATGCTGGCATAAGCAAACGTGTGGTGAGATTAGTACCTTTGGGTGTTGTGAAAGGATAAATCAAAAATGCGAAACTCAAATTTGTAATTAAAGCTTCGTGGGTTCAAATCAGGCCCCCTGCATCAAATATCTAATATCACTCTAGCTTTCCACATTTCATTTTTTTCTATTTCCATTTTATGATAAGTAGCAGCCTTCACCTCTGCTCTAGTTTCATGTTTATCTGGGTTTATTTCTTCTCCCCAGCATGTTGCCTCAAGTTTAAAATTTTTTTCATCTATTTTTAATTCAAACTTAGAAAAAGCTAGATTTTCTGCACCATAAAACACCAAAAGTTCATTAAGCCATTCAAACAACAAACCTTTCAAATCGTTTGCCTGTATTTTAATTTCTCTTTTAACTTCAGGTTTTATCTGTTTTGTATTTATCATAACTTCAAACATTGCCAAAGCTGAGCTAGAAAAAAGTTCATTTAAGTTCTTTCCATTAGCTTCAAAGGCAGTATCAGACGTTGTTATATCCAAAAATTTAAATGACATAAGAATAGAATTGATTTTTTAATTTTTATAATTACTCTGTCCAGTTTGCAATCCAATGTTCAGTAACAGTGTGTTCTGAATCCATTAAAACTTCACAACCAAAAAAAGGAGGTTGACACTCTGTAGCCATACAATTTTCACCATCTTTTGTCCATTTTAAAGTTCCACTGCCTTTTAATTCACTAGCTAAAACACAAGCAGTTGAACCACCATCAACCACTAAAGAATAAGGAGCTGCTTCTTTTATAGTAAATAGAGTTCCATCAAAAGTATAATTAACAAAAACTGATAAATTAGAAGGATTTGATTCTATGTATAATTTATATCTTACTGGTTGTTCTGTTTCTTCTTCACCTCCACCACCTCCTGACATGCCTTCAGATCCTTCACTCCCACTTCCGCCTGCTCCTCCTTCTTCACTACCTGAAGTCTCTCCTGTAGACCAAGGAAATCTAATTTCAGGAAAAGATGGAGTCTCTGTTTCATTCTCTCCTTGTTCAGGATAAGGGCTAATGATATTCTGTACAGGAGACGTTGGAGAAAAAATGAAATATAAAGCTGAAACTATAAAAATGCAAGTTATTAAAACAATCCAATATCTTTTCTTCATAATATTCAATTATGTTTTTGGATTTTTAAAGAAAAGCTTTAAATATTTTGGAATTTTAGTAAATAATAGATAACTTTTTTAACTGTAAAAGAGTTAATTTCGGTGTAAAAATGAAAATGGTTGAAAACTTATTAAGAGATTTTGGCTTAACAGAATATGAAATTAGAGCATTCACAACTCTATTAAAACTCAAAATAGCAACAGCAGATCAATTATCAGAAATTGGTAATATACCATTGCCAAGAGTTTATGATACTTTAACTGAATTAAAGAAAAAAGGTTTTGTGTTGGTAACAAAAACAAGACCTAAAAAATTCAGGCCGATCTCAACAGAAAAAGCCTTAAAAAATTTAATTAAAATTAAAAAAAATGGATTTGAAGAAAAGATAAAAAATTTGGAAAAAACTGCAAAAGATATAGTTAAAACAGTTTCTAAAATTCCAACTGAAAAAATAGAAATGAAAAAAGAATATTTATGGTCAATAGAAAAAAGGAAAAATATAGCTAATATTCTTGATGAACAGAAAGAAATGGCAAAAAAGGAGATTTTGATTTTTTCAGGTGATATGTCTTGGTTAACAGAAACAATGAAAATAATTAAACAATCTATTAAAGATGGTATTAAAATAAGAGCCGTAACTTATGAACCTGAAAATAAAAAATGGCTAAAAAATATAAAACTAGCCAAAAAAATTGGAATAGATGTAAGAACTGGTTATAAAGGTTTGATGCGTGGTCACATCATAGACAATAAGGTTGTTTCTATAGCCACAAAACAATCTTCAAAAGGATTAAATGTAGCAGGTGGTGGTAAACCAGGATCTGATATTTTAAGTCGATATGAATTAATTACGTCTGGTAATCCAATTTTAGTGAAAAGTTTAAAAGAAAATTTTGAGTTTTGGTGGAAAAGACTTAAATGATTTAATATTAAAATCTTCTAAACTTTTGAAGAAATTCTGCTCTTGCTTTTTCCTTTATTAAATCATCAATATTTACACCTCTTTTCCATAACTTATGAGTATAATCATTAGATGCAAGTATAAACGGTACTTGAGGTTCTTCAGAATTCTTACCATCCCATCCAATTATATATCCCTCATAATTCATCTCACCAGGTTTTTGCGGATAACCTTCTCTTCTACCAAACTCTTCTTTTTTAGCAATACTTTTCCAAAAAAGAGAGGATTTACGTTTAATACGTCCTTTTTCATCTCTTTGTTCAACAACAATACCTCGAACACTCTCATCTTCCTTACGAAACGTAACTTGAACACCAAGATTTTTAAGATTTACCGCATTTTTTAAAGTCTTTCCTTCTTTATCAATAAGAGAATAAGACATTGATACCTTTAACGAATTTTCACCGACTCTTTCTATAGCATTTCTAATATTTTGTTCAATTGTTTCTCTATCATAATAAAAACTTTCATGTATATAATCACAATCACCTTTTGCGCTCACGATTTCTCCTGATATTTCTAAATCTTCTTTATTATCTTCAGCAAATTTTTCTATTTGTTCTTTAGAATCAATATATAGAAAAGGTATATCATGAGCATCAAAAAAAGATATATATTTACTAACATTATCCCAAGTGTTTCTTTCCATAAAATCTTGGCAATGATGCATAAATTTTTCTGCTTCTGATTTTCTTCTTAACATATTCTTCACTCTTTTTCTATAGTTAATAGTAATATTCAAAACTTTAAAAAACTTTCTAAAAATATTAAAGTTAAAAGTTTTCAAAATAAAAATTATAAAGACTTATTGGTATTTTAAAATAAATTTTCAGAATTATTTAAAACTTAAAGTATTAATCGATGCCTGTCGAATACCTATATACGTTTACTACTATTTACGAGTAAGTTTATAAAATAAAAAAACCATATTATATTATTGTATGGAACGTAGTAAAAAAATTGTTTTTGTGTCTCATTGTCTCTTAAATCAAAATGCAAGAGCTATTGGTAGGGAGAGGTTTCCAGGTTCGTTTAAAGACTTGTTAGAATTATTTGCAGCTTCAGATATAGGAATAGTCCAACTACCATGCCCTCAACTAGATTTCAATGGCGGATTAAATAGAAAATTGGGTTCAAAATCTTATGAAACAAATGGTTATAAAAAACAATGTCATAAATTATCTGTTAATATTATAAAACAAATAGAAAGTTATCTGAGAAATAATTATTATGTAGTTGGTATTTTAGGTGTAGAGCTATCTGCCACTTGTGGTGTTCATCAAATAAAAAACAAGAGAAAGAATGTTCCTGGAAAAGGAATCTTGATAGAAGAGATTGAAAAAGAAATGCAAAAAAAGAATTTTCAGGTTCCAATAATAGGGGTTAATCTCAATAACATTTTTAGTTCTATAGAAAAGGTTCAATCTTTGTTAAAATTCACTTGATTTACATTTTCTCTAAAATAGGTATGCCTAATAATTCTAAACCGACACCTAAAATAATTTTTACAGATTCTACAAGTTTTAATCTAGAATTTCTTAAATCTTCTTTAGATTTTAAAACAGGTAAAGATTGGTAAAATGAATTGAATACATCTGACAATCCATACAAATAATTTGCTATATAATTTGGTTTTAATTCATCCAAAGTTTTTTCTAAAATTTTTGGATATTTTGATAGTAATTTCAAAATTTCTTTTTCTCTTTCATCTTTTAGATATTTTGCATTGAAATCTTCTAGTTTTGCTTTTTTTAATATAGAATTTGCTCTTGCATAAGTGTATTGAAGATAAGGACCTGTATTACCATCAAATCTTAAAACCTCGTTCCAGTCAAACATTACATTCTTTTCGGGACTAACTTTTATTATACTATATCTAACAGCCCCAACAGCAACTTTTTTTGCTCTCATATCTTTTTCTTTTTTAGATAATTCTGGATATCTTTTTTCAATTTCTTTTAAAGCTTTTTCATAAGCCTCTTTAATAAAATCTGATAATAAGACCAATTCTCCTTTTCTTGTACTCATCTTTCCTGTTGGCAATAAAACAAAAGAATAATGAATAACTTTTGGTGGTTTATGTCCTAAAATTTTTAAGGCTGCTGACAATTGTTTAAAATAAAGTTTATGATCTTCTCCTAAAACAACTATGTTAAGATCTTTTGCTCTTTTAATTTTGTCTATAGTGTATGCTATATCTTTTAAATTATACAAACTTGTTCCATCTGATCTTGATAGAACAAAAGCAGGAGATTCCATTGGTATGTCAAAACCTTTTAAATCAAGAACTTTTCTACCATTTTCATCTGTAAATAATTTATTTGTTTTTTTAAGATTTTCTAAAACTTCATCGGTTTTTTTATTAATTATATATTCACTTTCGTAATCAAAATAATCATAATTTATGCCTAATTTAGATAATATGTCTTCTTGACCTTTAACACACAAAGAAACTATTCTCTTGAATAAGTCCATAGTTTTTTTATCTCCCTTTTCAAATTTTGAAAGAAGTTCAAAAACTTTCTTTTCATCTTCGGGGTTTTCTTCCACTTTTTTACTTGTTTTAATGTATATTTCTAGTAAATCTTCGAACTTTAATTCTTCTATATTTTTAATCATAGCACCATAAACTAAAGTAGATATTTGTTTTCCAACATCATTAACAAGATAATGAACTTCCGTTTCATAACCTAGAAATTTAATCAATCTAACTAAAGAATCTCCAATAATAGCATTTCTTGCCCTGCCAACATGAGGAGAAGCATTAGGATTTATGCTTGTATGTTCAATCAAAGCTTTTTTATCTCTTATTATAAGGCCTCCATATTTTTCATTTACAGTTTCTAATAGTTCTTGACCAAATTCTTCCCAGTTAATATAGAAATTTACATAAGGGCCTATAGCCTCTATTTTCTCAATAAATCTTATCTTCAATTCTTCTGCTAATTGTTTTGCTATTTCTTTAGGATATTTATTTCGTTTTTTAGCTAAGGAAAAACAAGCATACGCAAAATCTCCATATTTCTCTGGTTCCTCTATTTCTTCTATATTTACATCTAATTGTTTTGCTATTTCTTGTTTTAGGTATAACCAAGGGTTTTTCATATAATATTATTAATTTTAACTAAATAAGTAATCTTTTTCTTAAAGGTTTAACAATTTTTACCTATGAAAGGGCAAGCTGCTTTTGAGTATTTAATGATTTTTTCGGTAGTTATAGCTTTGGTATTAATTTTAGTAGCTTATGCTGGACAAATTACAGAAAGAAATAAGGAGGAAATAAGAATATCAAATGCTATAGCTGTAGTAAATGAAATCGCAGATGCAGCAAACATAGTGAACACACAAGGAAAACCTTCTCAAATAACATTAACATCAGTTTATATTCCTGAAGGTGTAGAATTAATAAACATAACTGGAAAAATCATTCTATTGAAAATAAGAGTAGCTGGTGGTATAAGTGATGTTTTTGCAATATCAAAAGCAAATTTACAAGGTTCTATATCAAATACTCAAGGGATAAAAAAAATAAGAATAAGAGCTGAGGATAATTATGTTAACGTTACGGAAGTCTGAAGTTTCAACAGAGTTTATTAGTTTAGTTGGTTTCATATTAATTATTTTTGTTATTGTTTTAGTTACAGTTGGTTTAAGAAATAATGAAATATCTGAATCAACTGTTTATGCAGATGCGCAAAGAATTGCTAATTTAATAGCAAATGAAATTAATTTTGCAGCAAGTATAGAAGGTTATTATAGAGAATTTAGTCTACCTCTAAATCTTGTAAACAATATAGAATATAATGTTTCTATTAATACTAATCTTAGGTTTGTTGAAGTTAAATGGGATGGTAAAAATGCTATATCTAATATAATTACAGAAAATATTAACGGAGTGGTAAACCCTGGGGTAAATAGAATAAAAATTAAAAATGATGAGGGGTTGGTTGTAATTGAAAGCTGAATTATTCTCTTCAGATTTTATGATGGCTTTATTTTTATTTTTAATAGCAATAGCCATATTTGAAATATTTTATAGTAACCTTCAGGCAGAAATAATTGACTATGGAATACGTGATGATATACAAGCCAAAGTTAATAACATAGCAGATGTTTTGGTAACAAGTACCGGATATCCAGAATACTGGGATAATAATAGTGTGAAGGTTATAGGACTTTTTAATTCTGGTCTAATAAACTTAACCAAATTTGAAGAACTTAAAAAAATTGAATACTACACTGCAAAAAGAACGATGGGTGTTGGAGGTTATGAAATTTATATTGAACTTAAAAATAAGACAGGAGATGTTATAAACAATTACAAATATGGTAATAAAGAAGATGAAAGTGCTAATCAAGTTTTTTATGTAAAAAGGCTAGGTTTAATTGATCTTAATGGAAATGTAACAAAAGCTATTTTATATGTTGGTGTTTGGTTATGAAAGCTATTATTTTTACTGTAGATGCTTTAATAGCTTTTGGTATAATAATAGCAGTAATAAGTGGTTTTATTTTCTTTAGAACTAAATTAGCATCACCTTACTTAGCTTCACAACAACTACATTTTATATCAGAGGATGTATTAACAGTTCTTTCTAACTCTAAGCTTGGAGAGGTTGTTGATAATAAAACTTTATTAAATCAATATATAGCAGATGGAATTTTAAATCAAGAAGATTTAGATGAAAAAACAATAGATATTCTAGGTGCTTTATGGTCTGCTGGAAATATATCTGAAGCTGCAAATTTAACAAAAGACATTTTAAATGATTTTATTCCAAGTAACATTGGTTATGAATTTTTAATAGATAATGATCCTATTTATAATTCTTCAGATACATCAAGACCAACTTATGAAAATTCGACAATAGAAATTTCATCTGGTAGAATTGTTTCAGGTTATGAAAAATATAAGCCTACAGAAGGTTATGTTGCAAGAGCTATAGCCAAAAAAATAAGTAAAAATAATACACTTGTTGTAATGGGAGATGTTATAACTAGTAGTGTTGGAGTTCCTCCTCAAAACGATATAAACATAAGTTATATTGCAGATATACCAGAAGATGCTACTATTTTAGATGCTTATTGGTTTATAGAAGCAACTTGGGGATTAATAAATAAATTTAGTTGTTGGATGAATGGTGAAAAAATAGCAGGATGTGAAGGAATACAAGGTAATAAAAAATTGGATCAGGGAAATAGTAATCTTTTGGAACTTTTAAAACCTGGTCGTAATATAGGTAATGTGGTCTTTAGAAAATTTGGTACTGAACCAACTGCTGGTGATGATGGAGCAACACATTTAGTTATAATATATAATACTTCTCAATTATCAACTCTACAAGAATTTGGAAAACAATATTTTCAAACTGTAGTTTCAAATAAAACATCTATAGAATATAAAAAACCAATATTTACTGTTGGTGAAATTTATAATATGAGTGTTCATATTAACCTTACCAACACAACAGAAGTCAAAAATGTGACATTAAGATTTATGAAGAAAGGACAAATTTATAATATAAGTATAAAAAATGTTACAAATGGAACAGTAGATTGGAATGATACAGAAATAAGAAATGTTTTGAACTCTAATGGGATTTCATATAATAACTTGACTGGTAGATTCTTTTGGTTTATTGCCGAAATTGATAAGTATCAAGAAGACGAACCACTAGGTTATGAAAGAAAAATAGTTGGTGAAGATTCTTATGTTAGTATCAATTATTCTAAAATTATTGATATAGGAAATATATATAATTATATTGATCTGACAAGAGAACTTTTAGATTATACTTATGATGATGTTGATCCTAATTTTGGTGTTTCAGAATTTTATAGATATGTTAGATGGGACTTTAACTTAACCTATAAATTTCCTTTAATGGCTGAATGGCAATATGCTTGGGGCCATTGGGATGGATACGATCCATTACAACTTGCAAGAGCAAACGATATTATAGTTTATAATCATGATCCAGCTAACGAATCAAGTGATCCTTTTATTAAAGCGTTTGCTAGATTTGGTTATGATACTAAACCTGAAGGTGTTTTGATTGACGGTGACAATAAATTTGAACTTAATTTTAGTGATGGTTATTCTATTAATCCGGAAGATTCTTTTGGAGATGTTACATTTTTAGTACCTGCATCTGTAGGTTATGGTGACGTATTTGAAAATGAAACTGATGCAACTGATGATGCTATCCAAAGGTTACAAGATATATTAGGTGATGATATTTCAGCTATGGAAATGCTTGTAGATTCTATCAGGGTTGCTGGTGTTCCTTACATGTGGGGACCAGTTAGTGCAAGAGTTAAAACTTGGGTGTAATTATGAAAGGTTTGCTTTATAGCATAATGGCAGCTTTGATTATTATTCCTATATTTGGTATCATGTTTTTCCATTCTCAAATAGGACAAAAAAATATTGATATAAGCATAAGAGCCAATGAACTTAAATATTTTGTAGATAGTATTGAAACTGATTTGGGAAGATTTATAGAAATAACAGGAAAAAGGGCTTTGATATCAGCTGTGTCTAATATTACTGTTACTGGACTGCCTCTTGATGATGCGGAATTAAGATTAGCTGAGTTGATAGAGAATGGGACTTTAAGGGGAGTACCTTCTCCACTTGTTGAAACAAATAATTTAAATACATGGGAACAAAAAATTAACACATTAGCAAATAATGCTGGTTTTTATCTAGTATTAAAAGGTATAGAAATGAATATAACTCAAAATGATAGTTTTAATATTTCATTTAAAATAAAAGCTTTAGTAAACATTTCTGACACAAACGCAAAAATGGGTGTTTTAAGAAATATAACTGCAATATCTCTTGTTTCTATAGAAGGCATAGAAGATCCTTTGTTTCCATTGAATACGCTTGGAAGGGTATTTAGAGTAATAAGATTTTATAATTTTACTAATTATTCAAAAGCTTTAGTTCAAGGAATTAATGCTTCTTTTACTTCTGTTAGCGGAAATGCAACAATAATTAATTCATCTGATCTTACTAGTTCAGACCCTAATAAAATTCTTGTAACAGATGTTATACCAAATGATCCTGGTAAAATAGCTATCATCAGTGGATTTAAGGGAGTTGTTGCAGAAGATAGTTATGTTCCTAATGGTTTTTCAAAACCATATATTACTGGAGCACTAAATGCAAGAACATTAATTCAAGAAAATGAAACAATATATTTAGATCCTAAACCATATACAAAAAGGGTTTGGGATTTACAAAATTTAACTTTAACTATACAAAATGATTATTACAAACCTTCTACTGTTGGAGCAAGCTTTTTAGATAGATTAGAAGGCAGATTAAGCCTTTCAGGTAAATATGGTCAATATGGTTTAGAAAGTTTTGTTAACTTAACAGAAATAGCATCAGCACTAGGACAAGATTATACAACAAATACATTAAGTTGTATTGATTATAAGTATTGGAGTGATACTCCAGGAAAGGCTATAAGAAATGGTAATTATGATCCTGTATTTAATTGGTTTAAAATAGATTCAGAAGATAATCACGAAATTATATATGGTGTAAAAGATTTAATTATTGGATAGGGGAATTAAATGGCTGAAATGCTTATAGAAACTCCAATTGATAAACTTATAAAATTAGTTAGAGAGAAGGAGAAAATAAGTCTTAGTGAAGCGGCTAAAGAACTTGGGGTTACTCAAACTCAAATAGAAGAATGGATTAAAATTCTAGAAGAACGTGAATTTGTTGAGATAAGATATCCAACAATTGGAGAACCTATTATAATTCTTAAAAAAATTAAAGAAGGGAAAGTAACCAGAAAAATTGAAAAGGAGAGAAAAAAAATCGAGAAAAAAGCAGAAAAATTTGAGAAAGAAATAACAAAAACTGAAAAGAAAATGGAAGTAACAACCAAAGATGTATCTAAATTAGAAAAAGAACTTCATAAAAAATTGGAAGACGTTGAAAAAAACCTCAAAATTTTAGATTCTTTAGAATTTAAAAAACAGGAAGTAATTAAAGGGACAAAAGAAATGGAAGAAATAACAAAAAGAGTAACAAAGAGTTTTGATAATCTAAAATCAAGCATGGAAGAAGTTGATAAAAAAATAAGTGAAAAAATTGAATTTATAAAATCGCATGAAAACCAAATAAAAAATTTGGAAAACTTTAAAGAAGAAATAAAAAATGATATAAAAAATCTAGATGAAGAAATAAAACTAATGAAACTTGTTTTAAAAGGCAAAAAACTACCTACTATAAATCCATTAAGAAAATTGTTTGGAAAGCATGAGAAAAAAACAGAAAAAATAAAAAATGGACATAAAAAACTACATAAAAAAGTTTCTAACATAAAGAAAAAGGCAGAAAAGAAGAAAAATAAAGCCAAGAAAAGAAGAAATATTTATAGAGATTTTTGGTGAATAAATGGTAAATATAATTGATACCTATCAAATAGAATCAGACAAAGTACCTGGAAAAGTTACTATAATATTGAGACCTGAAGAATATACTCCTGTTTATGAGGTCAAATTCCCAGCAATAGAACCTGCAACAAGAGCTATTTTAGACTCTATAAAAGAAAAGTTAATAGAAGTTGTAAAAATAGAAGTAAGTGAAATTTTAGATCCTAAAGCAATGGAAAGTATTAAAAAGAGATTTTTAGAAAGTGCTATTAAAACTATTTCTAAAGAAATGCCAAAAGTTTCAGATAAAGAAAAAAATATATTAGCTGGATGCCTTGTACATGAAATGCTTGGTCTAGGAAGACTTGAAGTTGTGTTAAACGATGATAACTTAGAAGAATTAGTTATAAATAATTCTATTGAATGTGCTTGGGTATTCCATAAAAAATTTGGATGGCTAAAAACAAATGTAATGATTCCCTCAGAGGAACAGATATATAACTATGCAAGCTTAATTGGAAGAAAAGTTGGAAGACAAATAACTAATTTAAGTCCATTAATGGATGCCCACTTAATAACTGGAGATAGAGTTAATGCTACTTTGTTTCCAATATCAACAAAAGGAAACACTATAACAATAAGAAAATTCAGAAGAGAGCCTTGGACAATGATAGATTTTGTTGACCCTCAAAACAAAACACTCACAATGGAAATAGCTGCATTATTATGGTTATGCATGCAATACGAATTAAACATCTTAGTTGCTGGAGGGACAGCCTCAGGAAAAACTTCAGTGTTGAATGCTTTAATGCCTTTTATACCACCAAACCATAGAATAATTTCAATTGAAGATACAAGAGAATTAAGACTTCCAGATTTCTTGCACTGGATACCTTTAACAACAAGAGAACCAAACCCAGAAGGAAAAGGAGAAATAGCAATGTTAGATTTATTAGTAAATTCACTAAGAATGAGACCTGATAGAGTTGTTGTAGGAGAGATAAGAAGACAAGCAGAGGCTGAAGTTTTGTTTGAAGCAATGCATACTGGACATAGTGTTTATGCGACTTTACATGCTGATACAGCTGAGCAAGTAATAAGAAGATTAACCAATCCACCAATCAATTTGCCAGAAACTTTATTAGAGGCTTTACATTTAGTTGTAGTTCAATTTAGACATAGAAGAAGAGGAATAAGAAGAACATTACAAGTAGCAGAATTACTACCGGGTGGCGCAAGAGGTATGGCCAAGGCGAGATTAGAAACATTATATAGATGGAAACCTCAAACCGATAGAATAATAAAAGTTAGAGAAAGTATAAGGTTGATAGATGAGATAAGAATGCATACAGGAATGACAGATGAAGAAATGAACAAGGATTTAAGAGAAAAAGAAACTGTTTTGCAATGGATGATAGATAATAAAGTAAATACTGTAAATACTGTAGGTAAAGTTGTTGCTGATTACTATCATGACAAAGAAAAAATATTAAAAATAGTTAATAAAAAAGGTAAGCCTGAAGAAATTCTTGGTCCAAGTTTTATGAAAGAACTTAAAAAAGTTGTTTAAAATGATAATTCCTTTTGTTCCTTTTCCATATAAAAAAGCGGCAAAGGAAGCAGTAGCACATTTTTCAAAGTTTGGAGATGTGATTTGTAAATCTTTTCCATCTTTAAAATTAACTCTTTATCAAGCTAAAATTGACTTAAGAGCAAGAGAATATGCTTCTTTAATTGTATTAACATGCATTTTTTATTTTATATTAATGACTCCACTAATTTTTTGGATAGGTTTAATTGCTGGAAAAATAGACTTTTTTCTTCCTTTTTTAGTTGGTGGTATTTTTTCTGGTTTTATTTTCTTTTATTTAATAAACTATCCAAAACTTGTTGCTAGTAGGAGAATGAAATTTTTAGAAGCAGATTTGTTAAATGGTTTACAACATATGCTAGTGGAAATTAAATCAGGTGTCCCACTTTTTAATTCAATGATAAGCATAAGTACGGGTTATGGAGAAATAAGTGAAGAATTTAAAAAAACAGTAAAGGAAATAAATGCTGGAAAGTCTGAAATAGAAGCTTTAGAAGAAGCATCTAGAAGGAACCCCTCTTTATATTTTAGAAGAACTTTATGGCAATTAACAAATTCAATAAAAGCTGGTAGTGATATTGGTGATGCTCTTGAAGCCATTGTTCATAATTTAACACAAGAACAAATAATATCAATAAGAAAATATGGTCAAGAATTAAGCCCTTATACATTAGTTTACATGTTAATTGCTATAATCATGCCAACATTAGGAATAACGTTTTTAATTATTTTATCTTCTTTTGCAGGTATTGTAATTCCAAAATTAGTATTTCCTTTAATAATTATTGCTTTAGCAGTTTTCCAATATTTTTACATGGGGGTAATAAAAACTAAAAGACCATTAATGGTGAGATAATTGAAAAAAGATATTTACTATTTAACCCCAAAAAAATATAGAGAATTTTTTAAAAAACAGATAAAGTATGCTGGAGTAAAAGAAGCTTCTGCAAATAGAATAGTTGGAATTTCATATTTCTTATCAATAATATTAGCTATTAATTTTTCTATTATTTTTTGGTTACTTGGTTTTGAACTTTTAGGAATTTTGTTTGGTTTAGGAATTGGTGGTGGTGTTATAATTTTCACTTATTTAATTTTCATGTTTATTGCAGATTCGAGGGCTAATCAGATTGAAAAAGTTTTACCAGATGCCTTACAATTAATGTCAGCAAATATTAGAGCTGGAATGACTGTTGATAGAGCAATATGGCTTTCTGCAAGACCTGAATTTGGAGTTCTTGAAGAAGAGATTAAAAGAGTTGGAGCAAGAACAATGGGGGGAAAATCATTAAAAATAGCACTTACTGAAATGACAAAAACAATCAAATCACAAATATTGAATAGAACAATAAAGTTATTATTAGAAGGAATACAGTCTGGAGGAGAATTAGCTCATTTATTAGAGGAAACTGCAGCTAATATAAGAGTTACTCAAACTCTTAGAAAAGAGATAAAATCATCAGTAATGACTTACTCTATATTTATACTTTTTGCTGCTGTAATTGCAGCTCCATTTTTATTTTCAATAAGTATCTTCTTTGTTGAAACTATGACAAAGCTCTGGGGTTCAGCAAGTTTTGGTACAGAAATAGCAGGAACAGGTATGGGAATGGGAGGTTTGTTTAAAAAAGCTGCAGGACCTCAAATAAGTGCAGATGATTTATTCTGGTTTTCAATGTCAGCACTATCAATAACAGCATTCTTTGGTTCATTATCAATAGGATTAATTCAAACAGGTAAGGAAAAGAATGGGTTAAAACTTATTCCAGCTTTACTTATAGGATCATTATTAGTATTATTTTTATCCAAATTCATTGTAGAATACTTTTTTGGAAGCTTTTTTGCTTTATAGTAATCTTTAAGTATCAAGTTAACAAAATAAAATATTAAATAGGAGGTATGAAAAATGAAAGGACAGACAGCAGTTGAGTACCTTATGACTTATGGATGGGCTATTTTGATAATTTTGATAGTAGCAGGAGTTCTAGCGTACTATGGTATATTTGCACCAGGAACATTTATGGGCCCAGTTAAAAAAGGGTTTGCAACAGTTGAAGTATTATCACCATGGGACTTAGATAGTCTTAATGATTTAAGATTAACGTTTGAAAACAGAGTCGGTGATGTAATAAATATAACTGATGTTTCTGCAGATGCAGGAAGTACAGCACCAACCTCACCTACACTTTGTCAGGGCTTAGGAGGAGGTACTGGTTGGGTATCAATACCAACAGGTTCTCGTTCAGGTATGGAAACACTTAATTGTACTGGCGCAAATGCAGGAAGTGAAGGCGAGTCATACACTATATATGTCATTATAACTTATGATGCAGGAACCATGACAAGTTTGAAAAGTGCAGGTACTCTAAGTGGAGCAGTAAGTTAATTGGTTTAATTATTTTGAATTTATTTTTTTATTGTTTTTTCTATTTCTTTTTTTGATTTCTTTTCCAAGCTTTTAATCTGTTTAAATAATCTTACCACTCTTAGTAGTAAGAAATCATTATACTTCATTTCTTAGCAATTAGAATCATGCGACCCAGACAAAAAAGAAGATGTTATTTGTGTAACAGAGAAAGATGGAGAAGATACTTCTTAAAGATAAGAGGAAAATTCATTTGCTTTGACTGCCTGATGAAAATAGAAAAAGAGATTCAAAGTGAGGAAAATGAGAATTCTGATGTATTAGAATGATACAAGTGTATTAATAGTGTGTATTAAAAGTGCAGTGATATATACAGAAAGTCATAGTAGTTAAAGGCCTTCCCTGACAGTCTTAAGAAGGTTTTCCTTAGGGAATACGTAAAAACTACAAGATTAATCATAAATCTTTTCTATTCTAACTATGAATATGAAAAAAGCAATAATCCTTGGAATGATTATAGCTTTCTTATCATTAAATTCAATTGGACTTGCAGATAGTTGGTGGAATACAAATTGGCAATATAGAAGAACTGTAACTATAGGCAATACAGGAGATACCTTAATGAACTATCAAGTGGCTATTAATGTTACATATGATTCTGATATGCAATCTGATTTCGATGATATAAGATTTATTGATAATGATGATACAACAGAATTGAGCTATTGGCTACAAGAAAAAGTAGATTCAGAGTGGGCATATTTCTGGGTTAAGATTCCTTCTATTCCTGCTTTAGATACAAAAGATATTTACATGTATTATGATAATCCTGTTGAAACTTCAAAAAGTGATGGAGATAACACATTTTTATTCTTTGATGATTTTTTGGGAGACACTTTGAATACAACAAAATGGTATATGACTGCCGGTTCAATAACAGTCAACAATAGCATGGTGACGATTGATACAGGTGGAACAGGTGATGGTTCTATAAGAGCATCATATCCTTTACAACCAAATTATTGGTTTGAAATAAAATCAAGATTGATTCATAAATATACTTCTTTTACTGCTGTAGCTATAGGTGAACGTGTAACACTTGCTGTTGATGACAGAGTGTATACGTATAGATATGAAGCAGATGACCAAGAAAAACATTTTTATATTGATGGTTCTAAAATGTATGATGCACCATTCGCTTTCACGCATGGTAACTGGTATAGATTATCATTAAACAGAACAGGAACTGATAGTATTACAGGCTGTATAGACAATGCAGACTGTAACACTCAGAGTTCACCTCTTTCAGGAAATGTTAGTTTATCTACTTGGCAAGGTAAAGCACAGTTTGATTGGGTTTTTGTTCGCAATCAATCTTTACCAGAACCGACTTATTCAATAGGTTCTGAAGAATCTCTACCACCTATACCACCATGCAACTGCACAGAATTGACAGAAAGGGTTTCAGAGCTTGAGGAAAGACTTGAAGAACTGGAAAATAGATTTGATTTGCTAGAAGCTTTGGTAAATACATTGAAAGATATGATTCACACAGTAATATGCGAGTTATTGCCAAAAGGATTACTACAAGCAGCTAAATTTGATACATCTTATTGCCAGTAATCCTCTTTTCAATTCACTACCTTCAGTGGTAGCAAACCAATTAGACTTATCTCTACAAATAAGTAGAAGTGAAAAGAATTGGTTGTCAGAATTTCCATCTAATTGAGAAACACCAAGACCGATTCCCACAAACTTAAAAAGGTTTATTTTCTATAATTTAAAGTATTGATATTAAAGAATGTCAGAAAATATCTGCAGAAATAGTTGATAAGATTGATAAAAAACTTAATCTGGATAGAGATGCTCAATTAAATCTCTCTCAACTTGTTGAAGAACTTGGAGAATTATCAAAATTAATTAATTTAGAAAAGTTGAGAAATAAAAAACCAGAAAAGAAAGATTTAGAAGATGAGTTTGCTGATGTGCTTCTACAATTAGCTAAATTAGCTGATACATTTGATATTGATTTAGAAAAAGCAATTTTGGATAAGATTGAGATTCTTAAGAAAAGACATGATTTAGAATAAAAATAGGTGAAAAATAACTAACCCTTAAATCCTGATTTTTCTATAGCTCTTAATGAAAGGAAAAAATAACCACTCTCGGTAGTAGGTTGTCTTTTTTATTCGAATCCCGGTCGGCGCATCATTCTTGATGTTGGGATTGGGATAGTAATAAGGATTTAAAGATTAGTTTTCTTTTATTTAATAGGTGAAAAAATGAACAGTTTGAGAATCGTGAAATTCATCTACAATAATGTTGGAACTCCAGCAAAGCAATTAATCATTCTTAATGCTGATGAGAAATTAAATGATAAAGACCTAATTAGGCTATGGCTTAGAAAACATTTCCAGCTTGGGTATACTCCGTGTGATGATGGGTCTAAATCTTTTGGTGACGGCTGGGATAAAATAGATGTACCAAAAACAACCTATGGGTATAAACAATGCTTAGAAGAACCCAATAGATATTACTGGAATTGGCAGCATCTGACATCCATTGATATTGAAGAAGTGAAACAAATATCAGCTGAACAGCATCGGGTTCTAAAAGACTACGTTGATGTGGTGACAATCCCTGAAAAGAAATTTTCAAAGAAACTTCTGACTCACTGCGTCTAGAAATCAGTTCTGATTAAAATGTCTAAAGGAAGAGGGTTAAGGGATTCACCATTTCGACAAGGCACGGTCGGCGCATCATTCTTCACAGGGATGAGAATTATAAATCCTGATTTTTGTATAATTGTAGTATGAAGAAGAAAACTTTTGACTGGAAACAATTCCTGAAGCCAGACTGGAGAAAGATTGTGATATTTGCAATTTCATTAGTTACTCTATTTCTATATCAACCTACATTTGGTATTAGATTAGTTGGGTTTCCTCTAACAGTTATGGTCAAAGATATGTTTGGAACAAGATATTCAGTTCCAGCAATAATAATTAATTTGATTTTCTGGTACCTTCTCTCATGTCTTTTGATATGGTTTTATGATAAATCTAGAAAAAAACAACCCATGAAACCTTTATGGAAAAAGATTGTTTTATTTATTATAATCTCTGTTTTGGGATGTTTTATTTTCTTTATGGGGGGGCCTAATGATTTATTTTATGTATTGTTCATTATTTTTGATTTGTTCATTTTTATTTTTGCAATAATATTACATCCCTTTTTTGGATATTCTTCTGTCACTATTGGACTAGTTCTTAACATAATCTATTGGTATTTCCTTTCTTGTTTTATCGTTTGGGTTTATGATAAAATGAAAAAGAAAAAGCGATAGTATGGTAGATAAATTAAACAAAATACTTTTGGTTTGGTTTGTTATAGGATTCGTTTTTTTCATGATTTATCTACAATTAGGTTTGAATGATATCATTTGTAAATCATGGAGTGAATCTAACAAATATGCTTGTAGAGATACTGTGATTATAAGTGTTGGTCTCATGATGCTTCCTATGATTATACTGATAGCAAGATCGGAACTCAGAAAGTTTTTAAATTCTCTTTGATTTATTACATTACTGTATACAGTATACAGAAAAAAGTAATAGGTTATCCACTCGGGATAACCTAATCAAAGCCTTGTCCACATATAGAATTCTAACCACTAAGAGTTGTAAAGAATAATTAAAAGAAATTAAAAAACTAAAGCCCAGTTGGAATTGTAACACCAAGATTTCCAGCCATGCCTCCTAATAGAAATGCTATTACTGCAACACCTATTATGACTGCAATCATTATTACTATTAAAATTGGTACTAACCATGTAAGAACTGCTTTTCCTGTAGTGTATTTATGAGCTTCTTTTAATGCCATTGTTAGAAGATACAAACCATAAAGCATTGGTATGATTGCTATGAACATACCAAAAAATGGAATCAAAGCTATTATTGTTGTTACTATACTCAAAGGTGCACTGTAAATAGCATATAAGTAAGATTGGGTTTTGTAATTTCCTTTTCCGCCAAAAAGCAATGCAAATATGTAAATTATTCCTGATACTATGAGCCAACCTATAACACTAAATATAGGTGTAAGTATTAGCGTCATTAAAAATACTGTTACGCCTCCTAAACCTGCAGAAGCAGAAGCTGCTCCTAGAATCCCAAAAATCATCTGATATAAACCTGATATGAATCCTGTTACAATCCCTGCCGCAGCTATGTGTAAGGCGCCCTGACTAATATTTGCGTTTTTCCTCTCTTTTTTAAATGTTGCTACAGGTTTTGTTAAACTATCTATCCACAAATTAAAATTCAATTAATCACCTATTCTAATAATGAATTAACTTTCTTATAAAACTTACTTAAACTTTTTTCTCTTTTCCACATAAAACGCTGTATAAGAAAGAAGAAGTAAAGGTGCTGTCAAAAACCAAACCAAAATTGTTCCAAGTATGAAAAGAAAATTATATAAACCATTGTTAAAAATGAAAAATATTAAAAATAAGAACAAAATACTTAAGAAGTTTTTTTCTGAAACTTTAAAACTTCTTTTAACTGCTTGGACAGCACTAAGATTATCAATCACAACTGCTTGATTAACAAATACAAAGAAAATGCTAACCAAAACTAGAACCATTACTCCTAAAACAACTGTTGAAAGAATAATAAATATATATAAAAATGAAGCCCCTTGAAGAGATAAGCTAGAACCAAGTAAAATTCCTATTGGAGCAAACAAAGCAGCTATTATTATAAGAAATATTAATAAAACTAGTAAATTAGCCCCAAGAATTGTCCAGAATTTTTCTTTAGCTGTTTTTAACATTATTTCAAATCTTGTTTTCCTTCTTAAACCTTCATAGAGCATTCTTACAAATCCACCATTTAATATTATTGATGCAAAGAGTCCAATTACAAACATTACAAAAGAAAATGAGAAGACACCCAAATAAGAAAGAATAAAATTAGCTATGCTAGTTTGTGTTAAACTTATTCCTGAAGTAAAGAAAATTATTATCCAAGGTAATAAACCTATGATAAATGGTATAGAGATCAATAAAAATTGTAAAATTATAGCTATTATAATGGCCCAAAAATTCTTTTTATAAGCTATCCATGCTTTTTCTATATATTCTATTGTAGTCATTGAATAATAATTGTAAGAAGTGGCTTATAAATTTAGCTAAAACAAAGAAAACAGTATTATTTCTAAGATTATTATTGCAACAGCAATAAAAACAACTATTTTTGGCTTCAACTTTATTTTACTTTCTGCATCTTCTTCATATCTTACTAATCCTGCCATTCCTGATGGTGCTCTTAATTTTTTCTTATCAACCATAATAATCAATACTCATTACTTTATCTAAAAATTATTTAAAATTATCTCTTTCTTTTGGTTTTCTTTTTAACTGGTTTCTTCTTTGGTTTCATTTTAACTGATTTTTTTATTTTAACTGGTTTTTTTATTTCAACTGGTTTTTCCTTCTCTTCTTCAATACTAAGCAAACCCAAGTATATTAAAACTGACCAAATAACTACATCAACTATAAAATTAATCCATATAATTTGTAAAGGTGCTCCTGGATAAACTACTCGACTCATCCATGGTAAGAGATAACCCCAATAACTAACTCCTATTAAAAAGATGTTTGGAAAGAACCCTGTAATCAAAGTAATGATTATTCCAGTTAATAAAGAATAAATTGGTATTTTATATTGCTTGTACATAATAATTCATGATAAGTTCTATTATATAAAATTATTTATCAAGACCTGTAATAATTATATTGTTTCTACACTCACTGCATTTAATAATCACTCTTTTTACTCCACCAACACCTTTACGTTTATGACCCATTAATTCATAAGAATTATTATGAGGACTTATTTCTAAGTTACAACCAGGACAATTAAAAATTCCATTAGGTGGGATTGTTTTAAAATCTACAAAATATGTGCTACTCATCTTATCACTTAGAAATAGTATAAACAGTTAAAGATTTAAATCGAATCTAAAAAGAGTTGTGTGCTGGGCATAACCCATCTTCTGTAACAAATCTTGCAAACACATTCATCTCTGTTTGACAGCATTCGTCTATGCGACTACCCGCTCCTATTTCATCATTAGAGCTGTTTGTCTTGCACCTTGCCAAGATTCTTTTGAACATTTCAAGCTCAATTGAATCTCAAGCCTTTCAGCTTAGTCTTTATGACGGCAAACCACTAGGCTAAAGGTGGATGGAATTTCCTCCGCGTAAAACACGGACAGCTGTCTGCCCAGCCCACAATAAGAATAATTTTTGGAAGTATAAAAAGGTTTTCTAATTATATGTTTCCCTAGGTTATTTTCATGTCTGGTATGGAAAATGCATACTTTTCCATAGGTTATATTGATATAACCTATGGAAAAATCGCATTTTTCCATCTAGTATATGAAAATAACCCCAGGAAACATATATATGACATTTTCTGAAACTATGTTAAAAAACAGGTGGTTTTTGGGTAAATTTTGATGAAAAATGGGTGGTTTTTTGATATAATAGAAGGGTTTAAATGTTTTTGGGTTCTTTAATTTAATATGACAGTCACAGTTCCAGAAAATTTTAGAATAACAGAAGACAGAAATTTTATTAGACCTAAAAGATTTGATGCTCACGATTTTGGTAGAAATGATGTTCTTCCTCCAGTATATCCTAATGTTGAAGAAACTATAAAACAATTTCCAGAATTTGCAAGTTATGAACGTGGAGTTATATTATATGCATGGTGCTTTAACAATGGTGATACTAACATTTATACATTCGTACAAAGAACTTCACCAAAAAAAGATAATTATTGGGTTAATGGAATTACAGGTGTAGGTGCATGTCGACCTAGAAATCAGGAAAGCGTAATAAAAAGATTTAAAGTTCCTAAAATGCAAAAACTTTTAACACAAGAAGGAATACAACATCAAAAAGTTAAACCCGATGAAATAAGTTTTAATCAAAAAGTAAGTAAAGATGCATTAATTTCAACTCTTAGAATTGGACCTAACTTTTCATTTGCTGCATTGCAAAATGGTCCATTCGGTTATGCTGCATACGTAGAAGGACCACAAAGAAAATTCCCATCACCTAAAGAAATAAAAGAGGATACTTTAGAAACTGCAAAAATAACAGATATTATGAGAACTGTTTTCACTCCTTATTTTCTAGAATTAGCACCTGTTCAAGATTGGGGTTTTTAACCTTAAATCAACCCCTTCTTAACTTCTATATTTAATTATGACCGTTTCAAAAAATATCATTTTCACTGCATATATCAATATAACCACATGAAAAACCGCACTTTTCCATACTAGACATGAAAATATCTATATGAAACATCTAGTTTAGATTTTATAAGCCAGAATTTCTAAAATTTGAATATGAATAAATCAATACTTGTTACAGGTGTCAGCGGTTCTGGAAAATCAGCTGTTTGTAATGAATTGAAGAAACGTGGCTATAGGGCATATGATATTGAAGAAATACATGGTTTATTTAATATGATTAATAAGTCAACGGGCAAAATCAC
>JABAOH010010643.1_pt1 | contig 28351 bp, 25 predicted proteins | sample 7062181 | NCBI WGS metagenome assembly JABAOH01 (sample SAMN14538630, study PRJNA623070) | marine sediment metagenome | biome: marine biome [ENVO:00000428]; feature: marine pelagic biome [ENVO:01000023]; material: deep marine sediment [ENVO:00002113]; isolation source: pool of 5 deep marine...
GTCCAAGGATTTGCCCGCGACCGTCGCCGAGGCGAGCTTGCCCCCCGGGCCTATAACGTAACTACAACCCGACACCTGCAGGAAGCCGCCCTCGCCTACCTTCTCGCGCGCGCACAACGCCAGCGCTTCCCGCAGCGCCGCGCCCGGAACGTCGAGCACGACGACCTCGTTGCCGAAGGGCAGCGCCGTCAATACGTCGCCCAGCGTAATCTCGCCCGGGCCCAGGTCGGCGCGGACGCCGCCGCCGTTCACGAGGGCCACGTCGGCCCCCGTCGCCTCGCGCACGACGTCCGCGACGAAGTCGCCGAAATTGGTCTCCTTCTCGGTAATGGCCTTACGGCTCAGCACGGTATCGACGTTGCCGACGACGACATCCAGCTTTTCGGAAAGGCCCGTTTCGTATCTATCTATCACGGCCTTGACCGCTTCGGCGTCCGGCGCCGCGGCGGTAACAGGCATCAACCGGTATCCCCTCAGCTCGAGCTCGCCGCCGTCGGTAACTTCTAAATCCAACCGCCCGAGATATACGCCGTACTCGTAGGCCGAACATACAAGCGTCTTGCCGACCGCCGCGGCCTCGGCGACCTCGGCATGAGTGTGGCCGCCGACGACTACGTCCAACGCCGGGACGGCCCGGGCGAGGGCGAGGTCGTTCTCGAAACCTTGATGCGCGAGCGCGACGATTACGTCGGCCTCGCCGCCGTATTCATCTACTAACGCTTTCGCCGTCGCCGCGGGGTCCGCGAAGTCCAAGCCGACGACGTTGCGCGGCGCCGTCGTTATGGGCGTCTCGGGCGTGGTCAAGCCGATGACGAGGACTTTCTCGTCGCCCGCGGCGAGCCAGACGAAGCCATCCGTAAAAGCCCCGTTACCGGCCGCGCCGGCTACGGTCACGTTGGCGCTTATGACGGGAAAATTGGCCAAGGCTATAAGCCGTCGTAAATTCTCCCGGCCGTAGTCGAGCTCGTGGTTGCCGAGGCACATCGCGCTCACGGCCATCTCGTTCAGGCAAGAGAACTCGACCTCGCCGCGGTAGACCGTCGAATACGGCGTACCCTGGAGGACGTCCCCGGCTATCAAGAGAAAGGTCGGCACGCCGGCGGCGTCNNACTTCACCCTCGACGCCCGGCGCCTCGAACGGCTCGAGGCGCGCGTGGAAGTCGTTGAAGAAGAGGATGGTGAACGGCTGGGCCGCCCAGGCGGCGCCCGCGTAAATTAGTATAAGTAAAAAGGCCTTTGCGATCCTAGCGCCCATAGGTCACGACTCCAGGTAAATATGTGTTCGAAGTTTTAATCGCCGGTCCCCACGACTGAGATTAAATCGCCGTCGACGTTATATATCCGTTCTCCGACTTGCCAATCTCGCGGCCATCCTTCAACTGGTTGAATATTCAAAATAATTAAACGTACCCCAAACGTCGCGATGCCAGCGCTAAAAGTATTATAATCAGCGCATTACGCCTCACAATTAAACCACTTCTTTAACTTAAATTTACCTCGCTTACGCCGCCGGCACGACGTACGGGCCGCCGAAGATATGGGCCTGGAATTTTTGGAGCTTGGCGTCCTCCCACTTATACGCGTCGGGCGGCAGGCCCGCCTTCATACACACGCCCTCGAGGAAACGCTCGCGGTCCCAGCCCTGCTCGGGGGCGACCTGCGGCAAGAGGAGGCCGCTGCGGCCTTCCGCTTCGATAACGAGGCCGTCCTCGCCCACGACGATCTCGTTCGGGTCCTCGACGGCCCGTAGCGGCGTCATTACCGATATCTCGATATGGAGCGTCGGGAGCTCAGCCGGCGTCACGGGCGGGAAGCGAGGGTCGCGCAACGCCGAGTTTATCGCCATGTCGCGCACCGCGAGGTAGAGCGGGACCGTCGGCAAGACGTAGCCGATGCAGCCGCGCAACATGCCGTAACTTTTCAACGTAACGAAGACGCCGCGTTCCTCGAGCAACTCGGCGGAGGCGGGCCGCGGCGGCTCGTACGTGCGCCCCTCCCCGACCGCGGCGCGCAGCGTCTCACGCGCGATCCTCAGGAGCTCTCTCTCGTCCGGCGTCGTCGCCGGCCGCTCCTCCTCGCGCGGGGCTTCGGCGCTCTCCGGTGGACTCACTTCAACCGGCTCCTTTCGTTTGCAGGCCGCCCCGGCGAACGCAAACGCGCCGAGGCAAAACCATATCCCAAAACGACTTACGTTCACGTCCATAACATAACACGACCGGTATTGCCTCACGGGCCACAGATGGTCAAGCCGGCGCGCTTAATCCGCCGAGGACGCGCCCGGGGGATTCGCGAGCGACCGCCCGAGTGCTTGACGGCCCGGCCCAACCTTTTCGACGACGCCGCGGCACTTGCCCCTTTTCTGTGAAAAAAAGCCGCAGCATTCGGTTAAATTTACCATATCTAAGATAAGTCCGCAAGGACGAGCGCCAGCCGATACTTAAAACGACGCTAACGTCGCGATATAGAGGTCCCCGTCTCGCGGCTTCGGGAGGCCACCGCCGGGCGCGGGCTTCGCGCGGAACGTGGCGCACTACGACCGGCAGTAACCGCCGTCCCGGTTAAGAAAAATTCCTTGCAATAAATCGCACATTTTCGTAACATTAACGCACGTTGTTCTAAATCGGGCGTGGGACCTATGCCCGGCGGGGGGCCTCACGAAGACGTGGCCGTTTTTATTTTACCGGCAACCGGGGCGGTTATGCCCTAGGCCTTAGAAACGTTAAAAATCTTATCCAATTCGTCAGCCAAAATAAACTTTACAAATACGAGAAACTATGGTATAAGGCTTCACTCCGAAAGTAGGCTAACCCTAACCAACGAGGAGGTAGCTCGACATCGTAGAAAAGCGGGCCCGGGTGAACCGGCGGATACGCGTCCCGGAGGTTCGCCTAATTGACGAGGAAGGGAAACAGGTCGGCGTGATCCCTACCAAGGAAGCGCTGGCCCAAGCGGAAGAGAAGGGGCTCGACCTGGTCGAGGTCGCGCCCCAGGCAAAACCGCCCGTTTGCCGGATAATGGATTTCGGCAAATACCTTTATGAACAACGCAAACGCCAACGCGAAGCCCGTAAGGGGCAAACCGGCGGCCTCGTCAAAGAGATAAAAATTAGCTCGAAAATAGAAGCGCACGACATAAATTTTAAAATCAACCACATAATAAAATTCCTCGAGCAAAAAAACCGCGTAAAGGTCACCGTCGTCTTCCGAGGGCGAGAAGTATCCCACGCCGAGCGGGGCCAGGAACTACTCGACCATATTATCTCGTTGCTCGACGGTTACGCCGTGGTCGAGAACCCGCCCAACCTCGACGGCAGAAACATGACGATGTTGCTCGGGCCGGCTAAGAAGCGATCTCCCCCGACCGCGAGCGAGTAAGGCCCGAGCGCGCGGGTCAAGGAAATGCCCAAAATGAAGACCAAACGGGGCGCGGCCAAGCGTTTCCGACGTACGCCCCGGGGAAAAATCCTGAGGTACCGCTCGTACGGCGGCCACCTCATGACGGGTAAATCGCCGCGACGGCGACGGCGTTTACGGCAAAAAGCTCGCGTGTCTCCGGTTGACGAGAAACGGGTTAAGGCATTGCTCCCGTACGCCCGGCGAAAGCGTTAGCGTATCCGCGAGAAAGGTCCCCATGGTAAGAGCAACCAACGCGCGCCAGAAGCGGCGTCGGCATAAAAAGGTTCTCGAGAGAACCAAAGGGTTCCGCGGCGCCCGCAAGAACCTATACCGGATCGCGCGCAACGCGGCGTTCAAAGCCCGGCAACACGCGTACGCGGACCGCCGGCGCCGGCGCCGCCTCCTGAGGAGCTTGTGGATAACCCGGATTAACGCGGCCGTGCGGCCTTACGACCTCCCATATAACCGTTTTATGCAAGGCCTCAAGAAGGCGGGGGTCGACCTGGATCGGCGTACGTTGGCCGAGACGGCGGCACGTTCCCCGGAGGCCTTCCGCGCGCTGGTCGACGTCGCCCGAAAAACGTTGGACGAGGCGTGAGGCCGGCGGCAAACCGCGCCCTCGTCCCCCGGCGGAAAGAATACCTATGGCAATCAACGAAAGACCGGTCGTCGCGTTAACTATGGGCGACCCGGCCGGGGTAGGCCCGGAAATAGTTGCCAAGTACGTTGCCGGCCCGAGGAAAAGCGACCTCACATTAGTCGTCGTAGGCGAGCAACAATTACTCGAGGAAACCGCCCGGAGGCTAAAGCTTAATTTCCCGAACCTAAACGTGATAACGCGGCCCAGCCGCGACAAGTTCGTCCCGGGCGCCGTCAACTTAGCTTCGTTAAAGGCGAGAGGCCGCAAAGACGTCGAACCGGGCAAGCCCGACGCGAAGACCGGCCGCGCGGCGATGGCATTCGTGGAAAAAGCTACGGACCTCGTTATGCTCAACGAAGTAGATGCCATCGTTACCGCGCCCATCTCGAAAAAAGCCATAAACGACGCGGGCTATTACTTTGCCGGCCACACGGACTATTTCGCCAACCGAACCAATACCTCGAAATACGCCATGTGCTTCCTCGGCGACAACTGGCGCGTCGCCTTGGTTACTTCGCACCACGCGTTGAGGAAGGTGCACGCAAAAATAAAGTTGGCTCGCGTCATCAGGACCGTTTCCCTTTTCGACGAATTCCTGCGGGCTATCGGCGTAAAGGCACCGCGGATTGTCGTAGTCGGCCTTAACCCCCACGCGGGCGAGGCCGGCCTTTTGGGCACGGAAGAAATCAACGAAATCGAACCGGCCATCGGCGCTTGCCGGGCCCGAGGAATTTCGGCCGACGGGCCGATGAGCGCGGAAGCGGCGTTTATTAAACATCTCGACAACAAGTACGACGGCGTCGTCGCGATGTACCACGACCAAGGCTTGGTTCCGCTGAAAGTTTTAGCGCCCCACAGAACGGTACACGTTACCCTCGGCCTACCCTTCGTTAGAACGTCGGTGGGCCACGGGGCCGGATTTGATATCGCGGGGCGAGGCGTCGCGAAAATCGATAGCTTGAGGAACGCCGTAAACCTGGCCGCGAAACTCGTCCGAACGACGCGTCAACGTTGACGGCCGGGCGCTCGCGCCCGCAGGTCATTTCCCACCTTGACTAGCTTGAAGCGAAAAGCGCGAAGCAGGGTTACGGAAAGCGGCCGTACGGACGTGGCCGTCGAAAACGCGGCCCAATTGCCGTGCGGCGAACTCTATACTTTGGTAAGCTCCCTCGCCCACGAGATACGGAACCCGTTAAACGCGCTATCCGTAAACCTCAACTTGCTCTCGCGCGAAATCGGCGACGGCCCGGGCAGCGACAAACTTGGCGCGGCGCTCAAAGAAATCCGGCGGCTCGACGACCTGTTGACCGCCTTCCTCCGATTCGCGCGCCCCAAGGAACCCAACGCGCGCGAATTAAAGCTAAGCCGTCTTTGGGCCGATTTGGAGACCTTCATTATACCGGTCGCGGCCGCAAGCAGCGTGAGACTCGATTTTAAGAAAACCGCCGACGTAGCCTTAAGGACCGACGGCGACCTTTTAAAACAAGCATTATTGAACGTCATCTTAAATTCACTCGAGGCCGGGGCCAGCCGGGTCGAGATAACCGCGGAAGAGCGCGACGAGGAAGTGGTTATATCGGTAACCGACGACGGCCCGGGTTTCAGCGAACCGGCGCGGGCCTTCGTGCCGTTCTACTCGACGAAGGCCGAAGGCTCCGGCTTGGGTTTGCCCACGTCGCGCGCCATCGCCAGTTCTCTGGGGGGTGTTCTCGAGTTGGGGCAAGCGCCCGGGGGCGCGGAAGTCCGTTTAACGATCCCGAAGAGGATACCCTAAGTGGGCAACGTTACAACTATAGGAGGATCTCGATAGCTTATGTCCCCGAAGAAAAGCCGTTGGAATCGCGAGAAGATAGCGCACGAGGTAAAACAGCTGGCCGATAGAGGAATTCGTCTAACGGTCAAGAACGTCTCGCGCGAGCACTCGGCCCTGTACAGCGCCGCACTCAGGTACTACAGGAGCTGGGGCGACGCCGTTAAAGCCGCCGGCATCGACTACGACTCCATAAAAAGGGAAAGCCGGCGCGAAGCGGTGAAAAAAATTACTAAATGGAACCGCGCGCGTGTCCTCGAGGAGATTAAAAAAGTCCCGTTCGATAAACTCTGGTACGTCTACAAGAACGACGTCGCTCTGCACTCCGCGGCGCGCCGGGAATTCGGCTCGTGGCGCAAGGCGCTCGAGGCCTCGGGTTACGATTACGACGAGGTGAACAAAGCGGCGGGTACGCGGTACACCTCCTGGACGAGGGAAAAGATAATAAGTATGGTCCGCGAGCTACCGCCGGGCCACCTGTCCTACGGCAACATGACGAAGGAGAACCTGCTCCTTTACTCCGCGGCGTACCGGCGGTTCGGGAATTGGCAAAACGCGCTTCGCGCCGCCGGCCTGCCGGAAGAGCTCATTAAAAAGAGCTTCAAGAATCGGAAGTGGTCGCCCGAGCGCATAATCGAAGCTATTCAAAATCGGTATCGCAGCGGCGGAAAGCTCGCGAGCGGGTACATGCAGCGCCACGACCCCAGCCTGTTTTCGGCCGCCTTCCGGCGCTTCGGGTCCTGGGGCGAAGCCATCGCCGCCGCGGGTATCGACTACAAAACCATTCTCCGGAACAAGGCGCACACGCGCTAAAGGCCAAAACATACGAGGCACGAAAAAGCCCCGGCTTAAACCGGGGCTTTTCCTTTTGCTCCGTCGGCCTTAATTCTCCATCTCGCCCGTTCGTGAGCGTTGTCGTATGAATGCCGGGATGTCAAATTCGGACCCGAGTAAGGCGTCGTCGAAATCTATGGGCATCCCTTTAGGGGGGGCGGGCGGCAGGGGCGCCGCGTGGACCATCGACGCCGCAACTCCCGCCTCGTCGAAGATACCCGCCTCGCGCATCGCGGGTGCTTCGAAGCCGGTCGCGATTACGGTTATGCGGAACTCCTCCAAGCCTTCCTCTACTACCGCGCCGACGATTACGTTCGCGTCTTCGTCGGCGACCTCGTTAACTATGTCTACGGCCTCGTTGATCTCGTGGAGCGTCATATCGGAGCCGCCCGTGACGTTGATGAGAATCCCGCGGGCCCCCTTAATGTTTATACCGTCGAGCAGAGGGCTGGAGATGACGTTCTGCGCCGCGAGGGCCGCCCGGCCCTCCCCCGCGCCGACGCCCGTGCCCATAATGGCGCTGCCGCCGGCCTCGGACATCACCGCCCGCACGTCCGCGAAATCGACGTTGATAAGGCCGGGGACCGTAATGAGGTCCGATATCCCCCGCACAGCTTGAACCAACACCTCGTCGGCCAAGCGGAACGACTCCGTTATCGTCGTCTCCCGCGCCACGATCTTCAAAAGCTTCTCGTTGGGGACGATGATGAGCGTGTCGACTTTGTCCGCCAACTCCGCCAAGCCGGCCTCAGCTACCTTGAGACGGCGCGGCCCCTCGAAATGGAACGGCCTCGTCACCACGGCTACGGCGAGGGCACCGATCTCGCCCGCTAAGTCGGCGATTATGGGCGCGGCGCCCGTGCCGGTACCGCCGCCCATCCCCGCGGTGAGGAAAATCATGTCGGAGCCCTCGAGCGCGCGGTAGAGGGAGTCGCGGTCCTCTTCCGCGGCAAGGCGGCCGACGTCGGGCCTACCGCCGGCACCCAATCCCTTGGTGAGCTGCGAACCGATCTGAACCTTCTGAAGCGCCTTCGTCTGACGCAGCACCTGGGCATCGGTGTTTGCGACGATAAACTCCACTCCGCGGATTTTGGCGTCTATCATCCGGTTTACCGCGTTGCCGCCGCCGCCGCCGATACCTATGACCTTTATGGTCGCGAAGTGCTCGTATTCCGGCGTAAATTCAAGCATCTTATTACCTCCATTAGAAGATATTTTCCATCCACGATCTCATTTGGGTAAGGATCCTATGAAATATAACCGCGTCGTTGTCCGCGCCGTCGAAGAAGCGGCATTCCTCGGGCAAATCGTAGAGGATAAGGCCGACGCCGGTCGCGAATATGGGGTCGGCTACGGACTCGGAAAGGCCGGTGACGCCCAGCGGGACGCCGATGCGCGTAGGCATATTGAAGATCTGTTCGCTGAGTTCGGCTATGCCTTCCATATTGCCGCAGCCGCCCGTGAGTACGACGCCGGCCGCCAGTTGTTCGGCGTAACCCGATTGGCCTATCTCGCGCTTGATTAAGGTGATTACCTCCTCCAACCTCGCCTGGACGATCTCCGCGATGTAGCTGCGGTCTATCATCCGCGCCCGCCTGCCGCCCACGTCGGCCACCTCGACCACGCCGTCTTCGGAAACGAGCGACGTCATCGCCACCGCGTACTTCTGTTTTATCTGCTCCGCGGCCAGGCGGGGCGTTCGTAAACCTACCGCCAAATCGCGCGTAACCTGGTCGCCCCCCACGGCGAGTACCGACGTATGGCGCACCGAGCCGTCCTGGAAGATGGCGATGTCCGTCGTCCCGCCGCCCATATCGACCAACGCCACGCCGAGCTCCATCTCGTCCCGCGTCAGGACCGCGCGCGCGGAAGCCAGCGGCTCCAGGATCAACCGGTTTACCTTCAACTCCGCCCGCGTCACGCTCCTCACGAGGTTCTGCGCCGAAGTCACGGCCCCGGTCACGATGTGGACGTCCGCCTCGAGGCGAGTCGCGATCATCCCTCGCGGGTCACGTATGCCGCGTTGGTCGTCCACCGCGAATTCCTTCGGGAGAACGTGGAGCACTTCCCGGTCCACGGGAAGCGCGATCGCCTTGGCTTGCTCGACGCACCGCTCGACGTCCTTTCTCGTTATCTCGCGGTCCGCGCTCGAGATAGCGACGATGCCTTTGCTATTCAAGCTTTTAATATGGCCGCCGGCGATACCCACGTTCACCGCGGCGACCTCCAAGCCCGCCATCTGCTCCGCCTCGCGCACCGCCTCCACTACCGATTGGACCGTACTCTCGATGTTAACCACCATGCCGCGCTTGCTGCCCAGCGAGGGCGCGAGGCCGGTACCCAAAATCTCCACCGCCGGCCCATCGTTCTGCTTCGCGATCACGCAGCAAACCTTGGTGGTGCCGACGTCCAAGCCCGCAACTACGTTAAACCTGTCCGTCATCCGCGGAACCACCTCCCGCGCCGCCGGCGCCCGCCTTCCGGTACGTTACGATAACGTCCGTACCGAAACGCACGTCGTACGTCGCGCCGCCGTGGCCGTTCGCCCGCGTCGCCTTATAAACCCGCCGAAGGCGCCGGGCCGTCCGTTCGTCGAAGTTGGCGCTATATTTTATGACGTAACGTCCGGCCGCCAACGCGACGACCCGGTCGTTAACGTCGACGTATTCGATAGCCGCGGCCCAAGCGGGGTCAACCCGGCTTAGCGCTTCCAACGTAGCCAAAGCCTCCCCCAGCTCGCCGCGGCATAGCCTTTTACCCGTGACGTCTCGTGCCGCCCGGTACCGCACGCCGACGAGTATCGGTAAATCCTCGTAACCCGCCGTCATAGGCCCGAGCACGACGCCATCACTCGATACTTTATACAACTCGCCGTTCAGGACGAAGGTCGCCGTGGCCGGCCTCTCCTCCACCGCGATGACGACTTCCGCCGGCAGCCGCCGTGCGACCTTCGCCCGCCTTACGCGGGGGTGCCGACATATTTTCCGTTCGGCCTCCTCCAGGTCGGCCCAGAACAGGTTATCGCCCGCCTCGAAGCCCGCGGCCGCCAAAACTTCCCGCGCCGTGAGATACGACGTCCCACGTACGGTATATCCGCCAAGCCGCCACGGCTTGGAAGTAACCGACGCGTAGACGAGATATCCCGACAGCGCCAGCGCGGCCAAGACCGCGGCCGCGGCCGCCAACTTCTTCCCGAGTCCCGCGCCGCCCCGCCGTCGCCCGCTCCGGCGTGCCCGCGGCGGGTCCAGCCATAAAGTTTTAAGCATTACTGAAATCACCCAAGAGTTGTATTTCAAGCTCCAACGTCACGCCGAATTTCTCTCGAACCGCCTCCCGGACCTCCTCGATAAGGCCATATATATCCGCGGCGCTCGCGCCACCACCGTTAATGATGAAGTTGGCGTGCTTCGTCGAAACCGACGCCGCGCCTCGCGCGCGGCCCTTAAGGCCGGCCTTGTCTATCAACTCGCCCGCGGGAGAGCCTTCGGGTGGGTTCTTGAAAACGCACCCCGCCGACGCCTCGCCGACGGGTTGGCTGTCGGCCCGGCGGGCCTTGTACTCCTCGGTAAGGTCCCGGACGCGGCCGCCGTCGGACGGAACGAGTCTGAGCGCCACTTCCGTAACCGCGAACGGCCGCGGAACCGGGAAGCGGGCGCCGCGGTATCCGGCCTCGACGTCGCCCGAGCCCAGTTGGAGGCGAGAGCCGTCGGCGCCCACGAGCGCGACGTATTCCACCCGGTCCCACATCGCCGAGCCGAAAGCGCCCGCGTTGGTACAAACGGCACCGCCGACCGTCCCCGGTATGCCGGCGGCCCACTCCATTCCCGCCAGTCCCATCTCGAGGCAGCTTTGGACGAGCGACGGCAGGAGGCGTCCCGCTCCCACGACCACCTCGCCGTCGTGCGCCGAGATGTGCGCCAACGTGCGGCATATTTTCAGGACGACGCCGTCGAGGCCGGCGTCGGCGACGAGTACGTTGCTACCGCCGCCGATGACCCAGGTATCTTCGCCCGAAGTAAACGACGTACACACGTCGTCGACCGTGGCCGGGACTATGAGGTATTTCGCCGGGCCGCCCACGCGGTAGGAAGTGTGGCGCGCGAGTGCCACGCCCTCGGACACCGAACCTTCAACGCGGTCCTGCCAGCGCTTTGCCGCGCCGCCGTCAATTGGTGAGAAAACGCAATACATCCTCTGCAACCTTCCAAACGTCGCCCGCGCCGACGTGCACGATCACGTCTCCCGGCCGCATCACCGCGGCTACTTTCGACGGTACGTCGGCTTTGTGAGGAACGTGGTGTACGTCCCGGTAGCCGAGGTGGACCAGGCCCGCGACGATGCCTTCCTCGGAAACGCCGGCGATTGCGGCCTCCCCCGCAGGATATATGCCCGTCACGATGACGACATCCGCCCCGGAAAGGGCGCGCGGGAATTTTTTAAGTTGGTCCCGCGTTCTCGAGTAACGGTGCGGTTGAAACACAGCCACCAGACGCCTCCCGGGATAAGCCTGGCGCAACGCGGCCAACATCGTCTCGATTTCCCGCGGATGGTGGGCGTAATCGTGCATTACCGTTACCGAACCCTGGACCTCGCCGAGCCTTTGGAAGCGCATTTCAACCCCTTCGAACTCGTCCAACGTTCTTTGGATAGTGACGAAATCAACGCCTACGACGGCCGCGAGAGCCGCGGCCGCGCCAGCGTTCAACGCGCTGTGCTCCCCGGGTAGATTTATCGTGAGGCGCCCGAGCCGCTCGCCCCTCAGCGTTAAGTCGAACGACGTCTTAAGGCCTTCGCCGACGACGTTCGAGATGACGACGTCCCGGCCGGGGGCGGTGCCGTACGTCAGCGTAGGTTTCGAGATTCGCTCGAGAATAGCCGCGACGCCGGCGTCGTCCGCGCACGCCAGGCACAACCCGTAAAAAGGTACTTTGTTTAAAAATTCCACGAAAGTTTCCTTTACGTGTTCGAAGTCGCCATAGTAGTCAAGGTGGTCCTCGTCAACGTTCGTACATAACGCGTAGATGGGAGCAAGCTTCAAGAAAGAGCCGTCGCTCTCGTCGGCCTCGGCGACGAAATATTCCCCCTCGCCCAATTTCGCGTGCGTGCCCACGCGGTTCAGGCGGCCGCCTATGACGAACGTCGGCTCGAGGCCCCCCTCGGCGAGAAGCGTCGCCAGAATCGACGTCGTCGTGGTCTTCCCGTGCGTACCGCAAACCGCGATTCCCTTCTTCAACCTCATAAGCTCGGCCAACATCTCGGCCCGGGGGATGACGGGGACGCGGCGCCGCCGAGCCTCCACTACTTCGACGTTGTCGTCCCGTACGGCGGCGGAAACTACGACCACCTCCGCCTCGCCCAGGTTTTCCGGGGCGTGGCCCCCGTAGACGTTCACTCCCAGCTTGCGGAGGCGCTCCGTAACCGAGCTCGGCCTTATGTCCGAGCCGGAGACGTCGAACCCGAGGTTGTTCAGTATCTCGGCCAGGCCACACATCCCGGCGCCGCCGACGCCCACGAAGTGGATTTTCTTAATCGGCCCGAACTCGGTCACCGTTTTATTCCCAAAAGGTTGAGCGCCTCGCGCGCGACGCGCCGGGCCGCGTCCGGCCGCCCCAACTCGCGGCTCGCCCGGGCCATCGCGGCACGCCGGCCGCCGTCGCGTTTAAGCTCCGTTATCAGCGATGCCATCCTGGTGCCGTCGAGACTCGCGTCCGGCACGACGACGGCGGCGCCCTCCTGCTCTACGTACGCCGCGTTCCGCTCCTGGTGGCCGTGGGCGGCAAAGGGGTATGGCACAAGTACCATCGGCTTGCCGAATGCCAACACCTCCGCGACGCCGCCCCCCGCGCGACAAACCACCAAGTCCGCTGCCCGGTAACAATCGTATATCACGTCGAAGAACGGCCGCACGACGAGCCGGCCCTCCCACGCCGGCGGCACGTCAAGGGTCGCGGCGTCGCCCGTCTGGACGATAAACTGCATATCCTCGCCGGCCAATTGCTCGAGGGCTTCCCTCGCCGCCTTTACCAAGCGCCGTGCGCCAAGGCTGCCGCCGAAGACGAAGGCCGTGAACGTCTCGGCGTCAAGGCCGAGCCGGGCCCGGGCGCCCGCCACGTCGCCCGCGTCGCGTACGGGGCGGACCGGATTGCCGGTAACGACGGCCTTTACGCCCGCCGCGAGCCAATCCCGCGATGGCTCGAACGCAAGGCAGGCCAGCGTCGCGAGACGAGATAACGCGCGGTTCGTCAAACCGGGTATTATGTTTTGTTCCAAAATAATCGTAGGCGTCCGACGAAGCCGCGACGCGACGATGACGGGCGCGCTGCCGTAACCGCCGGTCCCGATAACGAGCGCCGCTCTTAGCTTGCGGAGCAAACGCGCGGCCCGCGCTACGGCCCAAGCGAACCTGACCGGCATCAGAAGGTTGAGGGGGTGCAGGTTACGCTCGAGGCGAGGGGCCGGCAAAATGAGATAACCGTATGCCTTCCCGGCCAGCGCCCTCTCCTCCACCGGCCGCCCGGTTCCGACAAAAGTAATACTCGCCTCGGGCACAAGGGCCGTCAAAGCCTCCGCGGTCGCGAGGCCGGGGAATAAGTGGCCGCCGGTGCCGCCACCCGCGATAACTATTTCAACGCTTTCTTCGGACGACGCCATCTCGTTAAACGTAATCGACGAAGGTCCCTTCCAGCGACGTCGGCGGCGCGGTATAGCGCGCGTAACCGAAACCGGTATCAACGCCCGAGCGACGGGCGACGCTGATTAAAATACCTACGGCCGCGAACGTAGCCGCGAGCGACGTGCCGCCGTAGGATATGAACGGCAGCGGAATCCCGGTCGTCGGTATCAAGCCGGTAACGACGCAAAGGTTTACCGCGGCGCCCAGGCCGATAACGGTAGTCATCCCCGCGGCCAGGTACCTGCCGAAAGGGTCGCGGGCACGCGCCGCCGTCTTAAAGCCGACCGTTACCAAAACGGCAAAAGCCACGAGCACTAACGCGGCGCCGATGAAACCGAATTCTTCGCCCAATACGGCGTACACGAAATCGGTGTGCGCCTGCGGCAGGTAGAACAACTTCTGATTGCTCGCGCCGAGCCCTTTGCCCACTAAGCCCCCCGAGCCCAGCGCTATCAACGACTGTATGACCTGGTACCCGCGGCCGCGGGCGTAACGCCACGGGTCGATATAAGACATAAGCCGAGAAACCCGATACTTCTGCGCGGAAACCATTATCGCGAGAAGGGGCGCAACCAACGCGCCCGCGCCGACGATATACCGTAAACGAACGCCGCCCAAGAAGAGCATCACGAACGCCGTGACCGCGATAAGAAACGCCATGCTGAAATCGGGCTCAGCGGCCACCGCGGCGAACATCACAACCACCGCGGCGAGCGGGAACCACTTCTCGTAAACACTCTCGTGATAACCGCGCCGCGCGAGGTATTTCGCCAGAACCGGCACGGTCGCCAACTTCGCGAGCTCGGACGGCTGGAAGAAGAAACGGCCGATCTTGAGCCACCGATGGACCGGCGCGGCGTAACTACCGACGCCAACTACGAGCGTCGCGATTAATAACCCGACGGCCACTATTGCCGCGGGCCAGGCCAAACGCTCCCACAAACGATAATCGGCGAACGCGCAAAACGCCCCTACGGCCAACGCCACCGCCAAGTTAATGACGTGCCGCTTGAGGAAATACATGCTGTCGCCGTCGTGCTTCACGTACGCCAAAGCCGCGCTCGACGAAAAGACCATAAGCACGCCCGCGAACGCCAAGAGTAGCGATACGACAACCAACGATATGACCAACGAACGCCGCATCCTTTAGCCGGCCCCCCGGCTCAAATCTGCCACCGCCCGCTTGAAGTCGTCGCCGCGCTCTTCGAAGTCGCGGTACTGGTCCCAGGAGGTGCAAGCCGGCGAGAGCAGGACCGTGTCGCCGGGTCGCGCCGCGCCCACGGCCTTCGCCACCGCTTCCTTGACCGTGGCCGCTCGCTCGAGGGGCACGACGCCCGCAAACGCCGCGGCGAGCTCCTCCTGCGCCGCGCCGTAGAGTATCGCCGCGCGCACTTTGCCGCGGGCCGCCGACGCCAAAGCCGCGAAATCCTCGCCCTTCGACTTGCCGCCCGCGATAAGTACTATCGGCCCGTCGAAACTCGCGAGGGCCGCAAGCGCGCTCGCCACGTTCGTGGCCTTGGAGTCGTTCACGTAGCGGACCCTCGCCACTTCCCCGGTAAATTCGAGACGGTGCGGCAACCCCTCGAACGAGGCGAGGGCCTCCGCCACCGCCGCCGCAGGTACGCCAACCGCGAGCGAGGCGCACGCCGCGGCCATCGCGTTCGACAGATTGTGGGGCCCCGGGAGCCGGACTCCCGACGCCGCGAGGAGCGTACCCCGCCGCCCGCGTACGTCGTACTTCACGTCGCCGCCCTCGAGCCAGACGCCCGGCCCCGGTGCCGCGCGCCGGCCGAATAACGTCACCGCGGCGCGGAGATTGTCCGCTTTGGCCGACGACGGGTCGTCGGCGTTCAATACTGCGTAATCGCCGGCGCCCTGGTTTTCGAAAATGCGCCACTTCATGCGGTAGTACGCCGCCGGGGACCCGTGGCGGTCCAGATGGTCCGGCGCGAGGTTGAGCAATACGGCCACGTGCGGTTTGAACGTCGCCACGTCCTCCAGTTGGAACGACGAGACCTCGGCCACGACCGTAGTAGTAGGCTCGAGCTCGGCCAGAACCGCCGTCAACGCGACGCCTATGTTGCCCGCGACGACCACTTCCTCACCCGCACGCCGGAACATCTCGCCGAGCAGAGCCGTCGTCGTCGATTTCCCGTTCGAGCCGGTGACGGCGACGATGCGGTCCGTGACGAGGAGGCGATAGGCCAGCTCGAGCTCGCCGATAACCTCCACCCCCGCTTCGCGTGCCGCGGCCACGAGCGGCGCGGCCCACGGAACGCCCGGGCTTCGAACCAACAGGTCTACTTGCTCGAGCAACGCCGGCCCCTGGTCGCCGCCGCGGAGCTCAACGCCGAACTTGCTAAGTCGGCGCGCAGTCGGGTCCAATTCCTCGAGCGGCCTTTGGTCGGAGGCGACGACGCGCGCGGCCACGGGCGCGAGCACCTTCGCCGCGCCGACGCCGGAACGGCCCAAGCCGACCACGAGGACCCGGCGGCCGCGAAAAGCGGCCAGTTTATCCGAAAATTCGCTCACCTGATCTTCAACGTCGAGAGGCCGATGACGGCGCAGATTGCCGAAATTAGCCAGAAGCGGACCGTTATCTTGGGCTCGGCCATCCCCTTCAGCTCGTAATGGTGATGGATGGGTGACATTCTGAAAATACGCCGCCCGCCCGTGGCCTTGAAATAAATAACCTGCGTTATTACGGATAGGGTCTCGATCACGAAAGCGCCGCCCACTATGACGAGCAACAATTCTTGTTTTATAAGGATAGCGACGGTCCCGATGCCGCCTCCCAACGGCAGGGCGCCCGTGTCGCCCATGAACACCTCCGCCGGGTAACTATTGAACCACAAGAAACCCAGCAGCGCGCCTACCATCGAGGCCATGTATATGGTTAGCTCGGCGCCGCCCGCCACGTACATAACCTGCAGGTAATCGGCGAATTTAAAGTTACCCACGACGTAGCACATAACGGCGTAGGCGGCACCCGAAAATAGCATCGCTCCCGCGGCGAGGCCGTCGAGGCCGTCGGTCAAGTTGACGGCGTTGGTCGACCCCACGACCGTTATCATCACGAAAAGGATATACAAGGGGCCCAGGTTGAGGGCGACGTTCTTGAGGAACGGAAAGTTTAACCAGGTCGTCATGCCGTTGTCCAAGGGAAATAAGTAAACGAAAATGCCGATGGCGAGCGCCAGCATAACCTGGCCGATAAACTTCCACCGCGCGAGCAGCCCCAACGGCTTCCTGCTCACGAGCTTCAAGTAATCGTCGGCGAAGCCCATCGCGCCCAAGGCCACCGTCGCGATAAGGGCCGCGAGGACGTACCGACTCGTAATGTCGGCCCATAAGAGGGTCGGAAGGACGATTCCGGCTAATATCAAAAGTCCCCCCATGGAAGGCGTGCCCGCCTTCGCGAGGTGGCGCCGCGGCACCTCCTCCCTTATAATCTCCTCGACCACCTTGCGTTTGAGCAATCTGATTATGGGCGGGCCCAACAGGAAGGCTATTAAGAACGCCGTAACCGCGGCGTAGGCCGAACGGAAAGTCACGTAGCGGAAGAGGTTAAGCCACGAAACCTCGGTATGAAGCGGGTACAACAAAAGGTACAGCAAAGGTTAACCTCCTTAAGCCGTAACGCCCACCTTATCCAGTATCGCCTCCAAGCGCACCGCGCGGCTGGCCTTCAACAAAACGACGTCACCTTCTTTTAACTCCCGCGCCAGGAAATCGGCGAGTTCATCTTTGCCCTGGAAAAAGGGCGTGGCCGCGGGCGCCATCCCGGCGGCGCGCGCACCCTCTGCGATCAGGCGACCGCCCTCGCCCAGGCCCACGACGAGGTCGAAATGCCCTTGGCCGGCGAACTCTCCCAATTCCCGGTGGGCGGCCTCGCTCGCCGCGCCCAGCTCGAGCATGTCGCCCAAGACCGCGACGCGGCGCCCTTCGGCCGGCGCGGCCGCGACGAAAACCAGAGCGGCCCGGGCCGCGCGCGGAGACGAGTTATAGCAATCTACGAAGAAAGTGACGCCGCGGCCGTTGGTAGCCACCTTCGAACGGAGGTCGCGGCCGCAATAGGCGCGCAGGCCGGCAGCGATATCCTCGGCCGTGACGCCCAGGACCTGGCCCACCGCGGCCGCGGCCAGGGCGTTCATAACGTTAAACTCGCCCGGGAGCGGCAGCTCCACCTCGGCGCCGCCCGGGAGCCTAAACCGCGAACCTGCAAAACCTTCGACCCTTAAGTCCTCCGCGATAACGTCCGCCCCCGGCGTCAAACCGAAGGTAACGACCTTCAGGCCGTTCACGATTTCGGCCGCCATGGCGGCCACCAAAGGGTCATCGGCGTTAAGGACCGCGGTTCCGCTCGGTTTCACGTAATTGAGCAGCGCCATCTTCTCTCGACGGACGGCGTCTACGTCGCGGAAAAACTCTAGGTGGGTTGGCGCGACGCTCGTAATGACGGCGACGGTCGGCGCGGCCGCGTCCCCCAAACGCGCCATTTCCCCCGGGGCGCTGACGCCGAGCTCGAGTACGAGGACCTCGTCGCCGGGCTCCAACGCGAGAATGGACAGCGGTACGCCGACTTCGGTGTTAAAGCTTTCCCGCGCCACGCTCGCCTGGTATTTACGAGCCAGAACTTCCCCTATCAGGTCCTTCGTGGTGGTCTTCCCGCAGGAGCCGGTGATGGCCACTACGGGCCCTCGGAACTCGCGTCGCCGCGCCCGGCCTAAAACTCGCAACGCCTCAAGAGTATCCCTAACCAAAACCTGAGGAATTGCCTCCGGCACTTCCCGAGCCACGACGGCGGCCACGGCCCCCCTCGCCGCGGCGTCGGCAACGTAGTCGTGGCCGTCTCGGCGCTCGCCGCGAAGAGCTACGAACAGGTCGCCCGGGCGGACGACGCGGCTATCGGTCACGACGCCCCGAAGGCGAAGTTGGCCGTCGCCGCGCAGAATTTCGCCCTGCGCGAGTTCGTTAACTTGGCTCAACGTCCAACCCACGCTCACAGCTTCACCCCGTCACCCCGGCTCGGCCCCCGGGGGGCGATTTGCGACTGGGAACCACGGCGGCACGTAAGCGGCGAGGGCCGTCGGGGCTTAAGGTGAGCGTACAACGGCCGTCCAATCTCGCCCCGGCGGCCGGCGACTGTCTCGTTACCCAGCCGCCCTCGCCAACCAGTTTCACGCTCACGCCCAGCGGCCCGAGGCGCCTCATAGCTTCGCGCACGGAAACGCCGGCCACGGCCGGCATGCCGCGACCTTCACCGCCCAATTTCACCAACACGACGCTGCCCGCGTCGGGCAGGGGGCCGTTATCGGCCGAACTCCATAAAACGCGCGGGCCTTTACCGTCGCAACGAGCGCGAAAGCCGGAAGAGCTAAGGCGCACTATAGCGGTAGAGGCCGGGACGTCGCGGAACGCGAGCTCGCGGGCGCGCACAGCCGGGTCAACGGACAACGTTAACTTCCGGCCGCCGGCGGGGATTGCCTTCAACGCGGGCAAGACATCCGCGGCTATCCGGGCGCAAGCGGGAGCGGCCACCGCGCCGCCGAATATCTTGCGGCGCGGTTTTCTTATCGTGAAGAAAATTACGACGCGAGGATCGTCGGCGGGGTAAATTCCCAAAAACGACGAATTGTAAGCACCGGGTATATAACCCCGGCCGCCGGGTTCGGCGATTTCCGAGGTCCCGGTTTTCCCGCCGGCGCGGTAGCCGGGTACGCGACCAAACTTACCGACGCCCCGTTCCACTACGCACGCCATCATCCGCCGTACGCGGGCCGCTACGTCGGGCGAGACTACGCGCCGCCGCACGTCCGGTTCAAACCGCCTAAATACGCGACCATTTTCGTCGACTATAGCCGAGACCAACGTCGGTTTGACCAACGTGCCGCCGTTGGCGAGGGCACAAGCCGCGGCGGCAATTTGAACGGGCGTCGCCGAAAAGCCCTGTCCGAAACTCGCGAACGCCAAGCCCAAAGGCCGCACGAATTCGTCGTAGCGCAAGATACCCGGGTTCTCCGCGGGGAGGTCGATGCCGGTTCGTTCGCCGAAGCCGAACTTACGGAGGTATTCATAGTAGCGGCGGCCGCCGAGTTTCCGCGCGACGAGTACCGCGCCGATATTGCTGGACCGCTCCAGCACCTGGCTCAGCGTAATCGGCTCCGCGCAGGGCTTAACGTCCCCTATCTCGTAGCGGCCGAAGCGGAGCGCTAGCGTACAATCGAAAACGTCGCCGGGGGAAACGACGCCCTTCTCGAGCGCCGCGGCGACGAGAAAAGGCTTTACGATCGACCCCGGCTCGAGGGCGCTGGTAACGGCGTTGTTGCGCCAGCCGTCCGGGCGATAATCGGCGTAATCGTTCGGGTCGTACGCGGGGTACGACGCCATGGCGAGTACCTCCCCCGTATCCGGGCGCATCATTACCACGGCACCCGCCTCGGCCCCGTACCGCTCGCACGCGGCTCCAAGCTCGCGCTCGGTTACGTATTGGCACCACTTGTCGATCGTCAAGACGCAACCCAAGCCGTTCATAGGGGGCACGAAGTTATAGGTGAGGTCGGGGAGGTTACGCCCGACGGCGTCGGCGCCGCCGTCGAAGAAGCCGGGAAGGCCCTCTAAGTAAACGTCGAGCGTATTTTCCGCTCCGGCCCGGGCGCCGTCGCGCGGGCCTACGTAGCCCAATACGTGGCAGGCCAAATCGCCTTCGGGGTAGATGCGCCGTTCGCAAGGTCGGGCGAAAACGCCCGTAAGGCCCGCGGCGAGGACTTTCGTGGCTTCCGCGTGCGAGACTTCGCGCGCGAGCCACTCGCAACCGGCGCTCGAGCTACACTTACGCTCGAGTGCGGCTTCGTCGACGCCGAGGGCCGGGGCCAACGTACGGGCTACGGCGCGGCCGTCCCGGACAAGGCGCGGGATGCAATAGATATCGTAAACGGGCCGACTAAGCGCTAACGGGTTCATGCCGCGGTCGTAGATAACGCCCCGCGCCGCGGGTAAGTAGCTCCGGCCGTACTGTTGCTTAAACGCCGCGTCGCCGTAAAAATCGTGCTGCACCACCTGTACCCATAACAAGCGTACGAGTACGACGCCGAAGACGACGACGAAGAAAAGGTACAGTAAAGCGAAACGGATCTTACGGCCGGACCTCAATACTCCTCCTCTACGACGACGATCTGACCCGGCGCGGGCGGTTTCAACCCGAGCTTATCGTGCGCGATCTCGTCGACTTCGCTCATCGAGCGACGGCGATAAAGGTCCGACTTCAACGTTACCCTCTCGTGGTAAGCTTCGTCGAGACGTCGTTGCCGCTGCGTCACCTCGTAATTAAGCTCGAGGATGGATACGTATTGCCACAGATACAAAAAAGCCGTTAAAAGAACCGCGACCCCGGCGGCAACCGCCCAGAGGTATACCCGCCGGCGACGCTTGGGGCGCAATTTTACGTCGGTAGTGGGCGGTCGATAGAAAACGGCAGCCATATCAAATTTTCTCGGCTATCCGCAGGCGCGCGCTGCGGCTTCGGGGATTTGCCCGCACTTCTTCGGCGGCCGGCCTCTTGGCCTTTCGCGTTACTATCTCCACTTCGCCTCGAGCCGCCGACGCACGGAAAAACCGCTTCACAACACGGTCCTCGAGCGAGTGATACGAGACCACGAACAAACGCGCGCCGGGCACCATAACCAGGAGCGCCTCGGGCAAAGCGGCCTCGAGCGCCGCCAACTCGTCGTTTACGAATATCCGCAAAGCCTGAAAAGTCCGCGTCGCCGGGTGGAGGCGGCCGCGACGGCCGCCGACGGCCCTCGTCACGACCTCGGCGAGGTCCGCGGCATCCGCAAAGGGACGCTGCGCGCGCCGCGATGCGACGGCCCGGGCGATAGCGCGAGCGCGGCGCTCCTCGCCAAACTCGTAAACGACATCCGCGAGCCTCTCTTCGTCGAAGGTGTTCACGACCTCGGCCGCGGTCAACTTCGACCCGTCGCCGTCGAAGCGCATGTCGAGGCCGGCAGCGGCGTTAAACGAAAAGCCGCGGCTACCGTCCGCAAGTTGGTAGCTCGAGAGGCCGAGGTCGAATAAAACGTTGGCCACGCGACCGGCGTAGGGACCGGCCGCGTCGCCGAGCCGGGTGAAGGAGGCGCGCTCGAGGACGACGCGCGGGCCGAAAAGGGCAAGGCGGCGTCGCGCACGCTCGAGCGCCGCGGCGTCGACGTCCAGGCCCAGGTAAACGTTATCTTCCGGCAAAAACGCCAAAAGGGCCGCGGCGTGGCCGCCGCCGCCCACCGTGGCGTCCACGAAGACGCCGCCCGGCCGCCGCGCAACCGCGGCCGCTACCTCCTCCACCATCACCGGGAGGTGGAGCGGCTCAGCTTCGCGGCCCTGCCCGGGTGCGGGGGCGGAGGATATGACGACGTCTTCCCAAACGGCCATCGTTATCAGAACCGTATCTTATAGCGCGCCGCCGTTTCCTCGAAGGCCGCCTCGGCCTCCGACTCGTAGGCGAGCCACTTGTCCACGTTCCATATCTCGACGCGCGTATATATGCCGTTGACTATCGCCTCGGTGTCGAGGCCCGCGTACTGGCGGAGGGGCGCCGGGACCATAATCCGCCCTTGCCGGTCGGGCTCGCAATCCGCGGCGCGGCTCAACAGCATCCTCGTCACGAGCCGCGCCTCTGCTTCCATAATGGTAAGTTGGAGGAGTTGGGGTTCGACGACCGCCTGCCAGTATTCCGAGGGAAAAAGGAAAAGGCATCGCTCGAAGCCTACGGTCAGCTTGAAGCGGGCGATGGCGTTGCCGGCGGCGTCGCGGCGAAAGTTCGCCGGGACGCTAAGGCGCCCCTTTTCGTCAAGGGAGTGCCGATATTGGCCGTTGAAGCCGAAGGACCAACGGCCGGGACCTACGATATAGTTACTGATGTCTTCCGACTCGGGCATATAAATTATTTCCTAAGAATATATTATGTGGATTTTCCCACAAATCACCACAATTCACCACCACGGACATTAAATCAAATTGGCCGAGAGTTGTCAAGTAAAAAATGGCCTTTCGGGGAAAAAATTTTATACCGCTAAAACTGGAAATATCTTTAGGGAGGGGCCCCTATTTTTATATAAAAAAGGAGTTTCCGCAAAAACGGCCTTGGGGTCGGTAAAATTAAACCAAATCCTCGGTTGACGCGAAATGGGAGCGGATTTATAATTCTCGTCAATCAATATCTAAACTCAACCGCCCGGGGCCCTTCAAAACGGGCGACTTAGGAGAATTTTCTTATGGAATATCGGGCTTACGACGCTGAACGCGACCGAGAGGCGGTCCACCGCATCTGGTATGAAACCGGCTGGCTCGAGCCGGGAAAGGCCGAACACGAGGAGGCGATGGACATCTTCCTCGGGGCCGGGCGCGCGCTCGTCGCCGACGTGGGCGGCGAGGCGGAGTGCCTGGCCCACACCGCGCCGGGGAGCTTGCGCTACCTTGACGAGGACCTCCCGTTCTCCTGCGTTACCGCGGTTACCACTAGCCGCGTCGCCCGCAAGCAGGGACTCGCGAAAAGGTTGACCGCGGCCGCGGTCGCCGCCGACGCCGCGGAGGGCGCTCTGGTCTCGGGCCTTGGGATGTTCGAGCAGGGCTACTACGACATGCTCGGCTTCGGCACGGGCGGTTACGAAAACTGGTTCTCCTTCGACCCGGCGCGCCTGACGGTCAAGGCGAAATGCCGCGTGCCACGCCGCCTGGCCGCGGCCGATTGGGCCGCGGTACACCGCGCGCGACTAAGCCGGGCGCGGGGCCACGGCGGTTGTAATCTGACGCCCCCTGAGATGACCCGGGCGGAAATGCTCGCGGCGACGAACGGCTTCGGCCTGGGCTACGCCGACGGCCCGGGCGGCGAACTCAGCCACCTTATGTGGTGCTCCGCCGCTAAGAAGGAAGAAGGCCCCTATAGGATAAATTGGCTGGTATACCAAACGGGGGAACAGTTCCTCGAGCTTATGGCGCTCCTGCGAAGCCTGGGGGACCAGGTGCGGCTGGTGAGGATGCGCGAGCCGCAGGGCATCCAACTCCAAGACCTCATCGAACGGCCCTTCCAAATACACACGCTAACCGAGAAGTCGAAGTTCGAACATAAGGTCGACGCGGTCGCGTACTGGCAAATGCGGGTCCTTGACGTGCCCGGATGCCTGGCGAGGACACGCCTCGCGGGCGAGGAAATACGATTTAATTTAAAATTGGCCGACCCGATCGCGGAACACCTGAGCGAGGGTTCGGCGTGGCGCGGCGTCGCGGGCGATTACGTCGTCACGTTGGGGCCCACTTCCGACGCGGTACGGGGCAGCGATAAATCCTTATCTACGTTGGCCGCCTCCGTCGGCGCCTTCACGCGGATGTGGCTGGGCGCCAGGCCCGCGACGGGCCTTGCCGTAACCGACGACCTCGCCGGGCCGCCCGGACTCCTGGAAGCGCTGGACGCAACCCTCAGGCTACCCGAGCCGAAACCGGATTGGGAATTCTAGCGTTCACCGGTCCGAACTCAAAAAGCCCCCCTCGTAAGGCGATTTTCGTTTACTCCCCTTCTATAACGTAACCTCGAGCGTAATCCTTCCGAACGGTCCGATAAAATAAGGAACGGAGGGGCCCGAGATAAATTTGACTTTTTAACTCATATATGGTATTAAATGTAAAAATACCTTACTCACACACACACCGAAAGGACAAAATTAATGGGTAGAAATTGTTTCCGGCTAGCATTAATCACGCTATGCGCCGTCGGCGTCGCGTTCGCGGCGCTGGGCAACATCCTGGGCTCGTATAAGGCCCCCTCCAATAACATACGGGGTCTCGCCCGCTCCGGGACGTACCTCCACGTCTTGGCGCACCCGAATATCGTTTATAACCTCAACCCGGCCAACGGCTCGGTTCGGGGGTCGTGGACGGCGCCTTCCAGCACGAGCAACCGCGGCCTCGCGTACTCTGCAACCGGCTACGTCTGGGTCGGCTCGTACAACGACGACACGGTTTACAGGTGCCATTGGACCACGGGGTCCGTATACGGCTCCTGGCGCGTCAACCACGACCCGTTCGGCCTCGCGCCCCACCAGACGGGCGACGGCGGCGTGGGGACCACGGCGCTATTTTCGAGCGACAGCGCACCCAGCTACACGTGGCGCCACAGCCTGGCCAACGGCAGCGTCCTCTCGTCCTTCCCGATGCCGCAAGCCGACTACCGCGATATCACGTACGACCACCGCAACGATTTGATATGGGGCGCTTACGGGCCGAACATCTACGGCTACTCCGTAGCCGGGAAAGGACTGATCGTTGCCTCCTTCCTCGCGCCCCCATCGACGTCGTACGGCATGGCCTATTACAACTCCGTTCTCTTCATCGGCTGCACGAACGGTTATATCTACCGCGTCGAATGCCGGCCGACGGTGGGCATCGGGCCCGCATCGCTCGGGAAAGTAAAGGCGCTTTTTCAATAAGAATTTAATCGAATAATCAGGCCGCCCGCCCGGGCGGCTTTTTCTTTTGGGAAATATATAGGAAGCGAATTTCCGCTCGACGCGGGCCGATAATTTAATTATATTTAAAGCCACCCCAAGCTGAAACGCAAGTAACCGGGCTTTCGCCGAAATAACGCTATGAATTGCATCACGTCGTTTACGCCCACGCTCTGCCGGGTTCTAAACGTCGCGCCGCCAACACTCTCGGCCGCGGAAACGCTCGCCGGCGTCGTCCGGATCGCGGCCCCGGCGTTCGACGGCGCGCCGGCGGAAAAATGCCTGATTTACGCCCCGGACGCGATAGGCCTCGACCTCTACCGGGAACACGCCTCGCTGTTCGAACCCGCAAGGGAACACGCGCCTTTCGAAGTACCCTTACGCGCCGTCTACCCGCCGAAGACGCCGGTCTGCTTCGCCTCCATGTTTACCGGCGCGCTACCGGAAGCCCACGGCATCCGTCGCTACGAGCAACCGGTCCTCCGATGCGACACGCTCTTCGACGCGCTTATACGGGCCGGGGTGCGCGTCGCCATCGTCGCCGCCGGGGGCTCGAGTATTGACCTTATATTCCGCGGCCGCGAGGTGGACTATTTTTCCGAAAAATACGACCCGGAGGTAACCTCGCGTACCGTCGAGCTACTTGCCGCGGCCGGCCACGACGTCGTCGTCGCCTACCACCAGGAGTACGACGACGCGCTACACGATACGACGCCGCGAAGCGCGAGGGCACTGCGGGCGTTGAAAAACCACGTCGAAAGCTTCGTGACGCTAGCCAAGGCCGCCGCGCAGTCCTGGCGCCAGTTTAACCACTTGATAGCGTTCACACCCGACCACGGCGCCCACGTCGACGTTGATACCGGCCGCGGGGCCCACGGCGACGACGTCGACGAGGACATGACCGTCATGCACTTGTACGGCGCCGCCCCGGGTAGCGTTTGAACTACGGGGACAAGGGCCTGAAAAAATGCTTCCGCGGTACGTTGACGCTATGCCGACCAATAATAACCGAATAGAACCGTACCCCTTTACGTTAAATAAACTCCTCTCTCTGGCTCGCGGTCGCCGGCAAACGAGCCTGGCAAGCCTAAGCTAAGCTTTCGCCGTCAGCTCGTCATCGAATATCGTAGTGCCCAAAAATATCTCGGCTATTTCCATAATAAAAAGTGTAGTGCCCAACAAAAAATGCGTCCCCGCATAGATTTTTTACGGGGGCGGCCTTGCCTCTTCTAATCCGCAAATATTCTTTTACCCGGTTCGCTATCCGCCTCCGTAGAAGCGGAAAGCGACAACGCCGTATCACTTCGGCCGCGGTCGAAAGAAACGCCTGCGAACCGGCCGATTACCCTTGACGCCGGGCAGAAACGCGTTTACCATAATCTTGGGGAATCCGTTTGGAAGGGAGTTAGGCTACGGTCGCGGTCAAATTATTGAGAAGCCATTGGCCGTTGGTGGCGGCGGTAGCGGCGTATTGGGCCGGGACCGTCTTATGTTTAATATATTCGCTGGCGCGAACCGAGGGCCAAATCTCGTACGCCCTCGACGACGCGTACATCAACATGGCGATGGCGAAAAACCTCGCCCGCCATGGCGTATGGGGAATAACCAAATACGGCTTCTCTTTCACCTCCTCGTCGCTTTTTTGGCCGCCGTTACTCTCCGCCTTTTATTTCCTCTTCGGCGTAAACGATATTACCCCTTTAGTGCTGAACGTCCTCTTCGGGACGCTCGCGTGCGGAGCCGCGTACGCGGTCCTCAACCGGGCGCTCGGCCGGAAGGCGCTGGTATTCGTCACCCTCCTCCTCTTCGTATTCCTCACGCCGCTGGTCCCGTTGACGTTCGCGGGGATGGAGCACACGCTGCAAACCTTTCTCGCGCTGACCTTCGCCTACGTATCGGCGCAGGCTCTCGCCCGGGGAGAGCCGACGGCACGGCAGCTCGTCTCGATTACGGCGCTGGCCGCGTTCCTCACCTTCACGAGGTACGAGGGCGTCTTCCTGGTATTCATAGTCGCGGCCCTATTCCTAAGTCGGAAGAGAATCCGCCGGGCGCTCCTCGTAACGGCGGCCAGCCTTTTTCCCGTTGTCTCCTTTGGCGTTGTCTCGATGGCGAAGGGGTGGTACTTCCTCCCGAACTCGGTGCTTACCAAAACGGCAAACGTAAGCCTTCTTCCCCTCCGTGTCCGAACCTTCCTGGGTCTCCCGGGGCTCGAGAACCTTTACGGGGCGCCGCATATGTTGACGCTCGTCCTCGCGGCCCTTATGGCGTTCGCCCTCGCCGTACAGAAGTCGAGGGACGTATGGCGCGAGGCCACGATCTTGCCCGTCATATTCGTCGTCGCCGCGTTCTTACACGCGCAATACGCCCGGATGGGGCACTTCTACCGGTACGAATCGTACCTCGTAGCGTTAGGGGTGGTGACCGTCGCCGTCGCGCTCGCGGCCGGGCGGCCGGACCGCCTCCGCCCTACACGCGGAAAGTACGCGGCCGCGTATGCGGGCGGCGTCGCCGTCTTCCTGTTCTTCGCGGGCTGGCCGCTCGCCCAAAGGGCCGCGAGGGCGTACCGCGAGACGCCCCAAGCGACTATGAACATCCACCAACAACAATATCAAATGGGGTTATTCATAAGGGAGTACTACCAGGGGAGAACGGTCGCGGCCAACGACGTCGGCGCCGTCAATTACCTTGCCGACGTCAAATGCCTCGACCTGACAGGCCTGGGCACGATGGCGGTCGCGCGCGCCAAGAAACATCGCGAACACGATCCCGGCACGATGGCCGCGCTGGCGGAGGCCGAAAGAGCAAGAATCGCGGTCTTATACCCGCGGTGGTACAAGGCGTACGGCGGCCTTCCGCCCGAATGGTCCCGCGTCGGGATCTGGAAGATATCCGACAATTGTGTATGCGCCTACGACGAGGTATCCTTCTACGCCCTAACCGCCGACGAGCAATTCCTTCTGTTCCACAACCTCCGCCGATTTTCCGAGCGGCTTCCCGCGGGCGTCGAGGAGCGGGGCCCGATCGCGAAGCCGGCCTCAGGGCGCGCGACGCCGACCAGGTAAGAAAACTATGACCCTCCTGGCACCAACGCGTCGTGACAAAAAACCCGGCCTCCCGGCCGGGATTTCCAAAAACTCCAAAGAGGCCCTATCGGAAGAGCGCCTTGACGCGCCCCAACGACGCCGGCGCAACGGCGACGCCGGCGTAGTCTTTCACCTCCACCTCGAAGACGTTGTGGTCGCCGGATTTTATGCCGATGAAGATGGACTCGTTCGTGCCGACGGCGTCGACGCGGCCCAGGCTGAGGCCGACGATATAATTGGCGGGAGGTTTATTCAGGTGGATCGTATCCTCGAGCTTGCCCTCCATATCGAAGACGTATATGTCGTAATAAGGGTACATCCTCAAGAGGAAAACGCGCCCCCAGCCGACGGCCAGGCCCTCGTTCGCCTCGCCGACGTTGGCGAACACGTTCCACGCCTTGCCGTCGTAGCGCGCGACCCT
>JABAOH010113495.1_pt1 | contig 28335 bp, 20 predicted proteins | sample 7062181 | NCBI WGS metagenome assembly JABAOH01 (sample SAMN14538630, study PRJNA623070) | marine sediment metagenome | biome: marine biome [ENVO:00000428]; feature: marine pelagic biome [ENVO:01000023]; material: deep marine sediment [ENVO:00002113]; isolation source: pool of 5 deep marine...
GTACCAGTGGTTTGATTTTTTTCTTTGCTGATTCCTCTACCCTGTAACGAACAGGGGAATATTTCCTGCCGAATTTTCCAATTATTTCGCCTTTTTTCAGGTTCACTCGTTGAATGTTGTACTTTTGAGTATTCGAGGCATATAAATTCCCGCTTTGATCCATGGCAAAGATTGCAGGGACAAGGATGGTCATTTGCACCTGCGTGCCTTTTCCAACAGACTTTTTTATCAAATACCATTTTTCCGGGAATAAAATATCCACTTTTTTTATCTTTCCTGCCGGTTTACCCCAACACAACTCAAGGTTAACAGTGATTAGCCCGGAATTTTTTTTACCGGTATCCATAAATGTGGAACCCACAAACCAATATTTTTTATCATAAAAACCAATCACACGGGTAAAGCTCATATATTGCTCAATTCTATTTTCTTTCAAAAGTTTTCCTGTCATGTCGGTTTCAATTATTTTGGAAGGTTGGCCGGTATAGACTATAATCTTACCATCGGAAAAGCCATAATTAAAGATATAGGAGTACTCGCCTGGTCCTTCACCTTTTTTTTGCAGATTGTTTAGAAATCTGCCGGTTTTGTCAAATCTCAGGAACTGGTCCTCATCGGTAAGAAAAATGCTCCCATCAGGTGCAATTTGAATATTGTCGGGGCGTTTAAAGTAAAAGTCCCCCTCTTCATCTGTAATTCTCATCAATTCCTTCAACCCGATGATACGGCCTGCATTTTTATTCATCATCTCTTCACCTCCAATGAGAGTTACCATTAAACCAAAACCAATTAATAAACAAAAAATTCGTTTCATTCATCCTCCTTTATCTGGTTATTAACTGTAGAGTATATTATATCAAAATTTTAAGAAAATCTGAAAAGAAAATGTGCACGGTGCATGACAATCTGACTTTATTGTTGCATCCTTATCCGTAAGGCAAGAAAAGTTAACCTTCTCCCTGCCTCCTTCTCTGTGCTCTCCGCTTTACGCCCTACGCCCTACGCTCTTTCCCTGATCTTTTCCAGGTTTTGTTTAAACGTATCCAAATTGGGGTGTCCGTTGGTGGTTTCCTGGTCTGCCCCCTTTTTCCATGCCCCCTTTTTCCATAATTTTGGCCACTCTCTTCTTGCTTTATAATCGCTTTTACTTTATACTTCCACCTGATGAGTTTAATATATTTGGATATTCATTTCTGTTATTTATGCAGTGTAGATTAAGGAGTAACAATGTGAGTGGGACTAGCATTGATAAAAAAGCAGGTGTGAACGCGGTTTTTGAAACCATAAAGCAAATCCTGGATGATGCCAGGGCGAATGCTTATCGCGCTATAAACTTCAACATGGTCCAGGCTTACTGGAATATCGGTCGGGTCATTGTGGAAGAGGAACATAAGGGAAAACCCAGGGCTGAATATGGAAAGCGTCTTATCATTGAACTTTCAAAAAAGCTGACCAAAGTATTTGGCAAAGGTTTCGATAAGAGAAATCTTTGGTATATGAAGGATTTTTATCTCACATTTCAAAAAGTGAACGCACTGCGTTCAGAATTGACATGGACTCACTATCGGCTGTTATTGAAAGTGGAAAAAGTGGAAGCCAGAAATTTTTATATGCTTGAAGCCGTGGAGAATAGTTGGAGTACGCGGGAGCTTGAGAGGCAAATCAATTCACTTCTATTTGAAAGACTTGCTCTTAGCCGGGAAAAAGATGAAGTACTCAATATTGCCAAACGAGGCCAAGAAATAACAAAACCCTGCGATCTTGTTAAAGATCCCTATGTAATAGAATTCTTAGGTTTGCAGGAAAACAAGAGGCTATTGGAAAAAGAGTTGGAACAGGCATTAATTGACCATTTGCAGGAATTTTTATTGGAATTAGGTAAAGGATTTTCTTTTGTGGCGCGGCAAAAGCGGATTACTTTAGAGGATGATCATTTTTATATCGACCTGGTTTTTTATAATCGTTTGGCCAGGTGTTTTGTCTTGATAGACTTAAAAGTGGGAAAAATGACGCACCAGGACATCGGCCAAATGCAGATGTACGTGAATTATTATAAACGCTCACAGATGCAGGAAGGAGAAAACGAGCCTATCGGGATCATTTTATGTGCTGAGAAAAATAACGCCGTAGTGAAATTCACTTTGCCGGAAGATAAGGAGCAGATATTCGTATCCAAATATAAACTGTACCTGCCCACTGAAGATGAATTAAAGAGAGAGATATTAAGAGAAAAGGGCGCTTTTGAGATGGAGCACCATATTACTGATGCAGCCCCCAACATATAATAAGCAATCAATCTTTTTTTCCTGAATTGACGGCAAGCTGGATACTAAACCCAAAATGAGCCAAAACGTGCACAGTGAATAACAATATGCCTTTAATGTGGCATCCCCATCTGTAAGACAAGAAAATTAAACCTCCGCCCGAAGGACGCCCCTTTGTTTGTAATTTGGGATTTGTAATTTGGAATTTCCCCCTTTGGGGGNNAGGATGGACATAAAAACTAAAAAAGAAAAAACTTAAAAAATTTAAAAATGTCCATCCTGAAACTCCTATAAAACTCTATCAGAACTTTTTTTTGCCTCCGGCGGCCAGGGGCTCTTTTTATAAAAACCGCCCCTGGACCCCGCAAAAATTTTTGTTTAGGAAAAAAAGAGAAAATAGAAAGCAAGTTGAAGGCTTCCCTAAACGTTTGAAGCACCATGCCACATAATACACCTGTCAACTTTAAGCGTGTTTATTGTACTACTGGCTGATTCAGGTAAGGAAGCCTTCGAGATGGTCCGAAGGACCTTCTGCGGCTCGTGACGCTATGCGCCTCGCCGAGGGGTATAATCGCCCGAAGGGCACCTATTAATTCTCTTTTTATTAGCGCTTATGGGACGGCAGCGTCAACTTGTAAATAAGTGCATCTTCCGGTGGGCTGCTGTAATAATCTTTCCTGACCCCCACTTGCTGAAAATGAAATGATTCATAGAAGGCAATGGCTTCGGTATTGGAACATCGGACCTCCAGGAATATCTCTTCCACCTTTTTCTTTTTTGCGGTTTCCATCATAAACAGGAATAAACGTTTACCGATTCCTTTTTGTTTGTATTTTTTAGAAACAGCTATCGTGTGCAGCTCCATTGTCTCCTCGATGATCCAAAAAATAATATACCCCACTACCTCTTTGGTGCTAACATCTTCGCAAACATAGAAATACGAGATATCATGGGTCAGTTCACTGGTAAATTGGTGTTTTTTCCAGGGATGTAAAAACTGCTGGTTTTCAATCCTGGTAATGGTTTCAATATCACTGGTTTTGGCTTTCCTGATGTACAGTTTTATCTCTTCAGCCGTCATTGGAGGGATTGTTTAAGATTCTGTTCGGCATCGGGCTTGCGGATGTAAAAGGGCATCAGCTGCTGCAGGTCAGTGATATAATTTTTTTTCATATAGTGATGAAAAGTGACTTTACATATTTCTGACGCCAGGAAACAGGAGCGGCGATATACGTTTCCCCATGCTAAATGTTCTTTAATAAAGGTTTTATGGACTTCCGCGCCACTTCCCACGAAGCTGAATTTCGTTTTTTTAAATTCATCCAATGGTTCCAGGTGGTGTTTCAGTTGATTGATATGAATCAGGTTCGGGGGGAGGAGTTCTTCGGCATGCTGGTTCACAAAGCGATAAGCAGCAATGTAAAGTTCGTCTCTCCTGGCGTCGATCATGGATATGATAGGAGACGTTGAATCGTTGTATTTATACGCCAATGCCCTTAATGTGACCACCGGCACGACGGGTTTCCCGGTTCCCAGGATCAATCCTTTAAGAGTCGCAAGTCCCACGCGAATACCGGTAAAAAGACCAGGACCGATGCCAATCCCGAATACATCAATATCTTCCAGTTTTAAAGGCATGCTGTTCAACACGAATTCCAGGGATGGTATAAGCGATGCAGACAATTCATCTCGAGTAGCAAAGTTGTATTCCAGATGAATTTCTTCTCCTTTAGCAATGGATATAGACGCGTATTTGGACGTGGTATCTAAAGATAAAATCGTTATCATAAACGCTTTTCCATTATAATCTCCGTGCCGTTTCCGGTAGGGACAAATTTAACCTTATCCATGTAGCTTTTCACTATCATAATCCCTCTACCGTGGAGAGCCAACACATCATTGCTTGCCAACCGTCTGTTAATATCAGCGAAATCCACTTTTTCCTGGTTCTCATCCCTGATGCTCAACCAGATGCGTGATTTGGTCCACTTCAACATCACATGAACCCGTTTCCGGGGATCGTATTTATTACCGTGGATGATGGCATTATTAATGACTTCTCTTAATGAGATTTCGATCTTAAAGAACTCATCATCATCGATGTGGATCATTTTCTTTATGAAACTGAAAACCAGGATACAGAATTCCGTGTATTTTAGATCGCTAATAAAATCCAGAGAAATTTGATTCCGTTTCTTTCTCATGTCCAAATTATACCAAAAAAAAACCCAAAGTTCATCCCCTTAATTTCCCGAAGCCTCCTTTTTTACTCCTATAAATTAATGCCCTATGGAGATCATGTTGTTTTTGAACGTTCCTATTTCGGTGACAAACCTATTTAAGAAGTCGTTTAATTTTCCTGTAAATTTGCTGGAATCCGTATTTATTATTTTTTCTTTTAATTCGTTTATCGCGTCTGTATCCAGTCCAAGTTTTTGAAGTACGTTTATTTGTTGCTCATCAAATCCCCCTGCTTCCAATTTTGTTTGTAACTCGTTGATATTTTCAGGTTTCAGATCAATGTCAAAGGGTGTGTCTTTTAGCGTGGAACCGAATGTTTGAAATGATTCAATTAGTTCCTGGAGGGACGTTATAACTCCCTCTCTGTATTTGATTACAGACTTTCCATGTAAACTTATGTATTTTCTGTCAAAAACACTGGCGGCATATGCAAACTTTTCCATTGAACGCCTGCATGCATCTAAGTTTGCAATGACATTAATCGTTGCTTTTACTGCCTCCATGATGCGGAGATTTGAAACTTCTTCTTCCACGGGTTCGAGATCTAAATCCACTTCCATTATTTCGACCAACTCTTTATAAGACTCATCCGGTGGGTCCGCTGCAGCGTCAGTGGCATATCTATCCATACCAAATGCCGATAATCCTGCGGCTCCAAGCACGAATGCAGCACCCCGCGCTCCAGGAGCAGGAATAAATGCAACGATTATAGCACCTCCTGTAAGGACGATCCCCATCCAGAAGCTGCCCGATGCAGCATCTTTGAGAGCTTCCCTTATGATTTCCAGGCAGTCCAGGCAATATGCACCTTTCATATCTGATGTGTAAAAAAACTGGTCGCATCGAGCGCAATCTGCACCCTGACGCCTTCCTATTTCAACAACTATAAATAGCTGGGTTACCTGGCATCTACAATTGGGATGGACACTGCCGGAAGTCCCGGGTGACGAGCCATGGATTCCACGCATGGACTCACATTGGCTGCATACATTTTCACCAAAGCATTCCCAGATGTATATCTGTCCCACAGAGTAAGTTACGGCATCATCCCCCTTTCGTACTAAGTAGGTCCCGGGACCTACATCGAGAGACTCAAATATTCCTCCACTTAATTCAACGTCGTCAATTGGAATTGGCGCTACCATGTTTTCACCTCCCTCATAACTTTGTTAAACAATAGGTGTCTCGCTTCATCACACAACCTGTATTCCGGTTCGCTGATATTTATTTTGTTTTTCTCAACAATATCAACGACCAGATGACGATTGAATATGATCTCCCTGAGGAGTTGGTAGGTAGGAAATTGTTGAGCCAATAATTGCAGCTTTTCAATCTCCGGCAGGTCCTCTACCAACTGGCCTTGTTTTACAGTCAGTTTGTCACGAAGTTTTTTGCCGGGTGGAATGTTTTCCAACGGCACATACAGCCGGTCGATGGTTCTCACTCCAGAGGCGGGGATGTACTGATGAGAAAAGCAGTCCAGCCTGACCAGCGGTTTTCGTTTGTAAAACTTGGTGATTGTAAACGTTACACCATCAGGGATATCTTTCAGTTCTGTTTCGATAAACACCACGTTGTCCGCTGCATGCCTTGGGCATGAAACCGTTCCATATTTAACATTAAGGTCTGGCTCTATTAAATCTATGCTTTCCGTTTGCCATGTCATCACTTCGTGCAATTCCGGCGTTTCCGGGATAATGTCCTCATGGTCGTACTCTCTCATTTCAGCAATGATCATTTCGGGATTGGTAGAAGCCAGGTTGGTGAAAGAATTGATTCCCATTAAAACCAGGGCCTCTGCGTACTGTTTGTCGATGCCAGTGATGCGCTGGAGCTTTGCCATGGAAACATATTTAACTAAGAGTTTAGAAGAAATTCCCGTTTCCCTGGCGGTAACTTCAACATCAATTTTCTCTAAATCCGCAAGCGTTCGTATGCCTGCATCAATTAGTTTCTTCCCTCTGGCTTCACCAATTCCTTCAATATACTCGATAATACCTTTTTCGGAATTTGTGGTTGCTTCCAATTTACACCTCCTTTTAAATGTAATTTGTTCGTTAAAATACAAACGATTCATTTCATTTTTTTGTGCTATGCGCAGCAGTATAAACAAAAATTTTAGAATTTTCAAGTTTTTTTTCAGAAAAAATATTTTTTCTGGAAATCACAGAATTTTCACATTTTTTTTATTCAATCGAGCATTTATGATATAATTTCAACATGAATATGGACGATAAGAAAATAACCCCGATGTTAAAGCAGTACTTCGAGATCAAGAAGGACTACCCGGATACCATTCTTTTTTTTCGTATGGGCGATTTTTATGAAATGTTTTTCGACGATGCCAAAACAGCTGCACCTGTACTGGAAGTGGTGTTGACTTCCAGGGATAAGAAAAAAGAAGATGCGGTTCCCCTATGTGGGATTCCTTACCACGCCAGGGATACCTATGCGGCAAAGCTGTTGAAAAGCGGTTATAAGGTTGCGATTTGTGAGCAGGTGGAAGACCCGGCCCTGGCTAAAGGTGTGGTGAAACGAGAGGTCACCCATGTGCTCACACCCGGTACAGCACTGGAAATCGATGCAGCGGTTTCCCAATTGAATAATTTCGTGATATCTATTTATAAAGATAACCGAACCATTGCCATGGCAGCCATTGATCTATCGGTCTCTGATTTTGAAGTCAGGAGTTTTGAAATCACCAACATGGATTCTTTTATCAATGAGTTCTTTAGAAAATTTCCCAGGGAAATTATTATACCTGAAGATTTTCAAGAAGAACTGGATACCATTATGAAGAATTTCCCGGAAATCTCCGACGTTTTGATCAGTCATTACCAGGCCTATGAGTATAACTACTTCGAGTGCGAAGACATATTGAAAAACCAGTTAAAATTAAACAATATAGAGGGATTGGGTATTAAGGGTTATGACTCGGCTGTTATTGCCGCCGGGGTCCTGATCAAATACCTGAAGTCTATCCGCAAAACAGCACTAAAAAATGTATCCTCTATGAGGTTTGTCCCCGGCGAGAATTATTTGATACTGGATTCTACTTCCTTCAGGAACCTGGAAATTTTAACAAATATAAGAACCGGGAGTGCCAAAGGCAGTTTGTTCCATGCAGTTGATTTTACCATGACGCCAATGGGTAAACGATTGTTAATAAAATGGCTCTCTTATCCGCTGGTGGATAAAGAGAAAATCGAAAAACGGCTGGACGGAGTTGAGGAATTTACACAAAACCTGATCGCCCGGTCTGAAGTGCGTAAATTACTGAAAAAACTTGGGGACCTGGCTAAACTGAATTCCAAGATTTCCTTAAATATTGCCTTGCCTTCTCACCTGCTGGTGTTAAAAAACACATTAAAGCTAATCCCTCCAATAAAAAAGGAGATAGAATATTTAAGCTCCGAAATCGCCAAAACCATATACCGTGACCTGGACCCCCTGTCTATTGTTGTAGAATCCATTGACCGCTCCATAGCGGATGATCCCTCCAACAATTTAAATGAAGGCAATTATATCAAAGACGGGTATAACAACGAGTTGGATGAACTGCGGGCCATCAGGCGAAACGCCAGAGAAGTTATCTCTTCGCTGGAAAAGAGCGAAAAAGAAAAGTCAGGGATTCCATCATTAAAAATCAAATACAATAAAGTGTTCGGGTATTTTATCGAGGTCACCAAAACCCATTTGAAGCTGGTCCCACCCCATTATATTCGCAAACAGACGTTAGTCAATGCGGAACGCTTCATCACCGAGGAGTTAAAAACACTGGAAGAAAAAATATTAAAAGCAGAGGATCGCATCGTTCAAATTGAAAAAGAGCTTTACAACCAGTTGGTGGAGGGAATCCAGAAATTTTCCAGCCACCTGAATAAAAATGCGTATTTAATTGCCTTGTTGGATACGGTTGCTGCCGGTGGTGAATTGAGTCAGCGCCGGAATTATACCCGACCGGTTATCACGGAAAAAAATGATATCAACATCAAAGAAGGGCGGCATCCGGTGGTGGAGCTCAGTTCTCAGCAGGGGTTTATTCCCAATGATTTGACCAATAGTTCCAGTTCGGACCAGATTCTTATTATCACCGGTCCCAATATGGGAGGAAAATCTACATACCTGCGGCAGAATGCCTTAATTGTCATCCTGGCGCAGGCCGGTTATTTTGTACCCGCTGAAAAAGCTGTCATTGGTGTCTGTGACCGCATATTTACTCGTATCGGTGCTTCCGACTCGCTGATTGAAGGGAAATCCACTTTTTTAATTGAGATGATTGAAACGTCTGTGATATTGAACAATGCCACGTCAAAGTCGTTGATCCTGTTGGATGAAATCGGCAGGGGTACGTCCACTTTTGACGGATTATCCATAGCCTGGGCGGTGATCGAGTATTTGCACTCCTTGAAAGAGAAACCCAAAACATTGTTTGCTACCCATTACCATGAATTAACCGAACTGGCAGAGATTCTTGACCGGGTGAAAAATTATCATATTACGGTGCGGGAGTGGCAGGATAATGTTGTGTTTTTACACAAAATCGCCCCTGGTGCCACGGATCAGAGTTTTGGTATTCATGTGGCTAAAATTGCCGGTGTTCCTATGCCTGTGATTGAACGGGCAAAAGATGTCTTGCTTAACCTGGAGAAAAAAGAGCTTAACCGCCTGGTGAAAGAACGCCTGACCGGTAAAATCGATAAAGTCCCGGAGAGTCATAAAAGTCTTTTCCCCGAGGATGCGGAATTAAAAGTTTGGGATGAAATCCGGGAGCGGTTAAAAGAGATTAAAATCGAATCCATCACACCGTTAGAAGCGTTGAACACCCTGCATTTTTTGAAGCACAAAAGTGAGAATTTTAAGTAAGTTTTCACCACAGAGCCACAGAGGATACAGAGTGCACAGAGGACAGACGGTCAGTAAGTCAGTTGGCAGTTGATACTGGTATAGGATACATTGTAACAGTTAAGTTCCAGCCGCAAGCTGCAAGCCAAAAAAAATTTTTAATCTTTTTGCTGGGGCTTGAAGCTGGTGCTGGGGCTAATTGCAGGGGTAATTGGAATTATTATGCTTTTTGCCCAGGTGCAATTATTTGCTATTGCCAAAGAGGTGAAACGGATCAGAGAAATATTAGAGGAAAAAGCAAAAAGAACCTAATCCTTTTTTATAGAATTGAAGCGCTGCGAAGTGGGTGCGTCACAGCCGCGGTATTGAAAAAAGGAGAAAGCAGTATTATAATAATATTGCAATAATAAATGAATTTGGAATTTGAAAGGAGTGTCGAGATATGCATCCGAAACGCAGCATTGTTTGGTCAAAGAATGAAATCGATCTTCAGGACCCTTTCCAGAGAAAATGGTATTACCGACAGGTCCTTATGAATGGCAGAGCAGAGGATGTGGCAGCGATTGATTGGGAAGAGATTAAGAAATATCTTCCTGAATTAAATCTTCCGGCTGAAATCAACAGAGTATGGGAATCTTATTTTAATGCTCAAACCTAAAAACGTATTAACTCCCCTTCAAAAGGAAGTATTGGCTTTCTTTTCCAAAATTAAGGATTCGACTTATTTTTTGCTGGCCGGTGGGTCTGCATTGGCTGAATTTTATTTAGGACATCGCAAGTCATTTGACCTTGATATGTTTACCTCTGAAAAAAAGAGGAAGGGAACAGGCCAATTTTTAATTTCTCCCTTTCCTTTCCCCTTTTCCTAATCGATCTCGACACGACCTCTCGTACCGCACGGGCACTCTGAAAAAACTTATGCCCTCCGTGCGGATCTACTGACCCATATTTTTATCTACAGGATGGACATAAAAACTAAAAAAAACTTAAAAACTTTTTGTATGTCCATCCTGAAACTCCTATAAGACTCTATCAGAACTTTTTTTGCCTCCGGCGGCCAGGGGGCTTTTTTGAAAAATCGCCCCCTGGACCCCCAAAAAACTTTTTATTAGAGATTTTTCAAGAACCTTATCAAAAGCTTTTGCGGGGGGATTAGGGGGGCAGTTTTCTCGAAAAGAGCCCCCCTCGTTAATTATCGGACAGCCTCCTAGAACGATTCGTGCTCGGTTCGGTGGATGATTTCATCCTGTAATTCCCTGGTGAGGTCTACAAAATAGTCACTGTACCCGGCCACCCGGACAATCAAACTCCGGTACTGCTCCGGATGCTTCTGGGCGTCCCGCAGAGATCTGGCTATCCACCACGTTGAACTGGATATGATGGCCATCCATCCTGAAATAAGAACGGACCAGATGCAGCAGCCGGGTCAGTCCGGCATCATCTTCGAGGATTTGAGGAGTAAATTTTTGGTTGAGCAGTGTGCCTCCGGTTCGGATGTGATCGATTTTGGCTGCGGATTTAATAACAGACGTGGGGCCTTTTCGATCAGCACCCTGGACCGGTGAGATACCCTCGGAAAGAGGAAAACCTGCTTTCCTGCCATCCGGCAGTGCACCGATCACACTACCGAAATAAACATGACTGGTGGTGGGAAGCATTAAAATGTGATGCTCACCGTAATAACCCGCGGGCCGTCCTTCCACGGTATGGTAAAACATATCAAATACAGTTTTCATGATATCATCGGCATAGTCATCATCATTGCCGTATTTGGGCGTATCATTTAAAAGTTCATCCCGGCATGTTTCATAGCCTCTAAAATCCGCAGCCAATGCCTTGATCATATCTGCCATACTGATGGTTTTATGATCAAACACGTGGTACCTGAGAGCAGCCAGGGAATCGGCGGTACTGCCAATCCCTACCCCCTGGATATACCGGGTGTTGTACCGGGCACCACCGTTATTGTAATCTTTACCCTTTTGTATACAATCATCGATTAACAGGGATAAAAAAGGAACCGGTTGGTATTTGCTGTAGATACGCGCAATAATATTGTTCCCTTTTATTTTGATATCTACAAAATGCCGCAGTTGTTTTTGATAAGCCTGGATTAACTCCTCAAAGGTTTTGAACCGGGTGACGTCACCGGTCTCAAGACCGGTTTTTTTGCCGGTTCGGGGGTCCATACCGTTATTCAACGTGATTTCGAGAATTTTTGCCAGGTTAAAGTAGCCGGTAAGAATGTAAGCTTCCAGCCCAAAAGCACCGCTTTCCACACAGCCGCTGGCACCACCTGTCCTGGCGTCTTCAATGGCCTTGCCCTGTCGGGTTAACTCCTGGATAATAACATCAGTATTAAATATCGAGGGTTGACCAAAACCTGTTCTTACAACTTTTAATGCCCGTTTCAGGAGACGGTCCGGGTTTTTTTTGCTCACCTGGACCATGGAACCAGGCTGCAGCAGCCGCATCTCTTCGATTATATCCAGGATCATATAAGAAAGCTCATTTGCCGCATCGGAACCATCTGCTTTGACACCACCCAGGTTAATGGTGCAAAAATCGGTATAAGTACTGCTTTCCTGGGCAGTCACTCCCACTTTGGGAGGTGCAGGATGGTTATTGAATTTTATCCAGAACGCTTGCAGCAGCTCCCTGGCTCTTTCTTCAGTAAGGGTACCGTCTGCCAATCCCTTTTTATAAAAAGGATAAAGATGTTGATCCAACCGGCCGGGATTAAAAGAATCCCAGGGATTTAGTTCTGTGATTACACCCAGGTGAACAAACCAATAGTATTGCAGTGCTTCATGAAAATTGCGCGGCGCATGAGCAGGGACATGATCACAGATTTCTGCCAGTTCTTCCAACTTCTTATCGGTCTCTGCAGCAGCCATTTCCCTGAGTTTTTCAGCATGACGGCGGGCAAAACAAATCAAGCCATCTGCCGCAGCGGCCATAGCTTCCAGTTCTTCCTTTTTATCGTAAGCCTCCGGGTCATTGAAATAATCCAATTGTTGAAGATGCGCTTCAATCTCTTTTTTTAAATCGAGAAATCCCTTTTTATAGATCTTATCACCCAATACCGTATGCCCCGGTGTTCTTTGTTCCAGGAATTCAGTAAATACCCCTGCTTTATAGGCCCCCTTCCACTCATCGGACATTTCAGCAAAAATACGATCGCGAATACTTTTCCCCTTCCAGTAAGGGATGATTTCTTCTTTATATAACCTCCGGGTTTCCTGGTCCACTGAAAAGGGAATCTTTTCCCTGGAATCCAGGATGTCGAGGTCTTCCAGGGAATGAATGCATATCTCAGGGTAAGTGGGAGTGGCTTTGGGTGCGGTGCCACGCTCCCCAACAATAAGTTCATAAGGATTAATGCATATGGTCTTATGTTCCATTAGATATTTGTAGGCTAATGCCCGTCTCATGGGTGTTGATACTTGCCGGGCTGTAGGGCTCTGGTAAAATTCTGTTATCAGCCGGGCACGCTCGGAGCATATGCGATTTTCTGCCTCTAAACTTTGTTCTCTTAGTTTTTTTATCCGTTCATTCATTTTCTATTTTTTTATTTTCACCACGAAGGCACGAAGAACACGAAGGTTTTTCATTCTTTTCTTATCTCAACATTCCGGGTATATTTTTTAAACAACCGTTTTACTTCATTCATGCTTTTGTCTGTTGGCGGCATGACCTTTCTCATTTTGTTTTCTCTTTCCAGGCGTTTATATTTCGAATCTGCTATCCGGTGATAGGGTAAAAGGTCGATTTGCCGGATATTTTTTAATGAAGAGATAAACATTCCCACGGCCTTTATGTTGTCTTCGGAATCGGTGATGCCGGGGATTACGGGAAAGCGGATGATTATACGTTTACCTTTTTGGGAAAGAGTTTTAAGGTTTTGAAGAGTAAAGCGGTTGGATTCGCCGGTATATTTGATATGTTCTGAATCGTCCATAATTTTAAGGTCGTATAAAAAGAGGTCGGTTTTATCGATGATGGGATTAAATATATCAGGGGGGATATCGCCGGTGGTATCTACTGCTGTATGAATTTCTTTTTTTCTGCATTCATCCAGCAGTGCATCCAGGAATTCTGCCTGTTCCAGGGGTTCGCCGCCTGAAAAGGTCACACCCCCTTTGGACTCTTCGTAAAAGAGTACCTCTTTTTCAATTTCCTGCATGATGTCGGCGACGGTTTTTTCTTCTCCGATGACGTTGTTTTTATTTCCTTTTATAGGTTCCGGGAATTTGTTTTGGCTTTCCGGGTTATGGCACCAGGGGCATCTCATGGGGCAGCCTTTAAGAAACACAGTGGTGCGGATACCCGGGCCGTCGTGGATGGCAAAGCGTTTGATATCAAATATTATTCCACACGTTCGGCTCATTGTTCGTTTCGCTTTTTAAACAACCATTTAATATCTGATATATCAGATATCGAAAGAAAAGTCAAGAGGAAAATAATAAATTTATTTGGAACCATGAAGAGAAAAACTTAAGAAGTAAAATGATTTAGATGGGGCACGAAGGTGAGAAGAGAAGAAGGTGAAAAGATAAGTTTAAGGTTTCCCCAAACGTTTGAAGCAACAGTCCTCTTTTCGATTCATATCAATTGCAAAAGAGTTTTCCCGGCTGGTTGGTTCAGGTAAGGAAACCTTTAGATGGCGCGAATGCGCCTTCTGCGGCTGCCCTCGCCGAGGGCATTGAACTAATTTGCCAAATGTGGTATAAAAGGAGGTATAAAAAATCGTTAAAAAAGAAAATGAAAAAGCAAGGCATTTTAAATACAGCATCATTAAAAGAGCAGGTTTACGAATACTTGAGGCAAGAGATACGCAAACGCAGCCTGGCCCCCGGGTCAGCCATTAACATGGATGCCACCAGTAGAAAACTGGGAATCAGTAAGACACCACTGCGAGATGCGCTGATTCAACTGGAAATGGAAGGATTTGTCACCATCTTTCCCCGCAAAGGCATATATGTTAACGGTCTGACACTTCAAGAGATTAAAGAGTATTACCAGGTGATCGGGGCACTGGAAAGTTCAGCGCTCAGTGTTTCTTTTTCCAGGTTTAAACCGTCCCATATCGACAGAATGAAAAAACTCATCCAGGAAATGAAAGCTGCTATTGAAAAGAATAATTTCAATCTTTTTTATAAGAAAAACCTGGCGTTTCATAATGTTTACATTGATTTATGCGGCAACCAATGGTTAATTCAAATTGTCAATACCCTCAAGAAACGGTTGTATGATTTTGTTCCCCAGGAGAAATGGATTAAAGAGTGGGAGCAGTCTTCGATAAAGGAGCATGCTCTATTAGTGGAAGCCATTGAGAAAGGTGACCTCCAGGCAGCCACGTCTGCGATTCACGATGTGCACTGGTCTTTTGAGGTACAGGAGAAATTTATCCGCAGATATTACTTTGATAGTTAAATTTGATGAAAAATGGTGATTTAATGAAACCTGCGATTGATTTTGGTAAAATCGAGTATTTCTTGCCTGGCAACATTTTCCTCCCGAATTGTGGAACCAATTGTGCCGACAGTGTCGGCAAAATTTGCCTGCAAATAGGAAAAGTGGAATTGCCGGGGATGCTTTTTTATTCCTTTAGATCAAACAAATCCATGAAAAATTTCACGTCCTTTCCCGGGGGCAAACCCTCCCTTAATTGAAGATAACATCCAGGACACGCCGTTACCACCGTGTCCACTCCCAATTCCTTTAATTTCTCCTCTTTCCGCTTCAGTATTTTTTTCGAGGTGGCAGGAAAACCCACAGAAAATATACCACCAAACCCACAACATAACGCAGATGAATCATCGACAAAATCCTCACCCAATTGCTTCATAAAATGCCGGGGCGCCTCCGCAATACCCAACGACTTGAAATGATGACAGGGATCATGCCAGGTGATTTTTCCTCTGTTTCCGTCACCACGTTTGAATTGATCCACCTCTACAGGAGCCTCTTTAATATATTTGTAAAAAAACTCCGTTAATTCATATATTTCAATGGGCTTATCCCTGTCTCCAAAATCATAGTAGTTTCTAAAGGTCATCACCCCCGTACCGCACGGCACCACCAGGTACCTGAACCGGTACTGCGAAAATAATACTTTATTCTTCCGCCTCAAAGAAAAGAATTTATTTTTCCATCCCTGGGAAATATACGGGAAACCACAACACACCAACCCCCCGGGAATAACCACCGAAAACCCCTTCTCCTTGAGAAAATTTACCGTTTTCTCAATAATCCCCGGATAAAAATAGGTAAGCACACATCCAGGGAAAAAAAGGATATCATAATACTCCTGCTCAGGCTTTTTAGTAAATAATTTTTTAATGTTTGCTCTTGCTTTTATCCTGGCTGGAATCGTTAATTTTTTCTTTAACGGCGTTTTAGCCAGGATGTCCACAATACCAATAAATTTCTTGAAAATAACAGACTGGTAAAAATAAAGTATGATTTTTTTTAAGAAAGGAATTTTTTTGCCCCTGGCAGCAGTACCCCTGTAATCAATCATCATGTCCACGAATTCAACACCTTTGGTACAGATGTGCTCACAACTCCCGCAAAGCATACATTGATAGATAAATCGCTTATTCAACCGATTCGGCTTCAACCTGCCGTCCATTAAAGATTTGATCAAGTTCACCTTGCCCCTGGGTGCAGTAGGCTCCATCAACTCCGCATTGTAAACCGGACAGGTAAACAAACACGTCCCACAATCAGAACAAACCGCCGCTATTTCATTGATATCCTTTTTAACCATGTTTATTTCAATGCCTTCGGCGACCAGGGGGCTCTTTTGAAAAACCGCCCCCTGGACCCCCGTAAAACTTTTGTTTAAAGTGCTTCAGTCATTCCGGGTTTCCGCATCAAGGTGGTATATCCCTAACAATGGTTTCTAATTCCTTTTTTATTTTATCCATTACCACATCCCAGGAATAATAGGTTTTTACATACCAGTACCCCTTTAATCCCATTTCTTTTCTCATTTTCCGGTTGTCGTAAAGCGCATAAAAATGGTGAAGCAGTTGATCAATGTTATCGTAAGCAAACCCACCGCCGGAAAGTTCAACATGTTCACATAACACATGAGACTTTTTGTTTACCAAAACCGGGGTTTTCTGGGAAAAAGATTCCAACGTCGTGATGGAAAGACTTTCCAGCGGTGACGGCTGAATAGAAAGCATGGCTCCCTTAAAAGCAGAAAGCTTCTCTTCTTCCGATACAAAACCCACGTATTTTATTCCTTCAATGTCAGGAATATCCATCAGTTTCTTACCCATCAGCACCAAATCCACCAGCCGCTTCTTTTTCATTTCCCCATAAGCCTCAAATACCGGCTCCAACCCCTTACCCCGTTCAATCCTTCCAGCATAAAGAATATAAGGCGCATATTGAAGATAATTCCGCTTGAACAACCGGTCATCGATGTTTTCTTTGATGTTCGTACCGGTCCGGATAAGTACTTGCCGGTTAGAAGGTTGAAACATCTTGACAACAAAATCCATTTCAGCACCGGTAAGAAAAAAAAGAGCATCGGGACGCCTGAATACATCTTTCATCAGGTTTAGATAAATAGGAGGTTCATCATGAGCCGTAGGAAATAGTACCACAGGTTTTTCAACCTTTTTCAATCCTTCGATAGTAGGATAATAGAGATATGTGAAGAATAAAAAGACATCGATGTCTTGCTGTGCCTCGCCAATACCTTCGATCAAATCCGGCGAATAAGGACCCTGCCGATGAATCCACTCCATTTCATCCCTATGATCCTCCTGACTGAAAAAAACATCGCTGTATTTATTGAAACGTTCGATATCTCTCTCTTGCATTACCGGGAATCGTTTGATGTTCACACCTTTGAGTATAGAGTCCCCGGGTTTATATTCGTTTTTCCAGGTAATGTAATCCCTGGCCGTGGTGGTAAAAACCATTACATCAAACCCGGAAGCATTAAGGCGCTCTGCAATGTCCCGGGCCAGGGTTTCAGCACCCCCCACCACTTCTTTACCATACCGCTGAACAACAATGCCAACTTTAATCATACCCATGCTTATATGTCCGTCAACAAAGCCAATAATTTTTCCGGTTCCGAGTCTTTTTTGTATTTTTCAATGCGCCGGGCCTGGAGTTTTTTTAATTTTGTTTTTAATTGCTCGTCATAAAAGACCTGCTCCACCAGACCAGCCACCACGTCGTATTTTTTCTCTTTAAACAGAATACCCGCGTCCCCCAGGGTTTCGGAAACCGCACCGGTATCATAGGCCACCACCGGGATTTGAAAATAACTGCTTTCAATCAGCGGCAAACAGAAACCTTCGTGTTCACTCATAGAGAGAAACACATCTCCCAGCCGGTACACCGCCAGCAGTTCGTCAAATGGAATATGGCCGGTAAATACGATATCCTCAGAAGAAAGGTAAAACCGGCCGGCCAGGTTTTGCACCGCATAAAAATACCTGGGCAGGGTGTTGATGTTACCGGCAACCATCAACCGAATAGAAGGGGATAAATATTTTTTATAGAAAAAAAGCACCTTTATTAAATCTTCGATTTTTTTGTTAGGGGTGATACGCCCCACAAAAATAATATTCTTTCGCTCGTCTTTAAATAAATTGTAATAGGCTTCACTGTAAGGAGCGTTGTAATCTTCCAGGTTGACCATTAACGGAGAAACGTTGACATTTTTAAAATTCAAGGTTCGCAGTTCGCTGGCATTGTACGTGGAATCCGCAATGGAAAGATCGAAACAACCGGGTAAGCGTTCCAGGTGTTTTCTGCCTTCATGGGTGAAATACACCAGTTGATCGGAAAAATCAACAAAAAAATGTGAAGGGGTGATATTGTGGTATATCATGGCTTTTTTGCCTTTGGTATTTAAAAAGAAATCAGTCAATTCCGAAGGGATGGCAAAATGGAGGATTTTCAAGGACTCCGGGGTGGGGTTATCTTTGTAATCGTTAAAGAACGCGGCCCGGTCTTTCAAGCATTCATCAATAGTCAATGCGATAATGCGGCTTTCGATTCCTTTTTCTGCCAGGAACCGGTGAAAGCTCAGGGTAGAATTTCCAATGGCGTCACCGTAGTGGAACGCGGGTAAAAATTGTTCAATAATCATGCCCTATACCTCGTTTCCGATACTGGAAGATTCTCAAATGGTGAAGTTGAATGATATCATTAAAAAGCAGTTTTTTCAACACGAATTAGTAAACCACAGGCAATTCTAATTTTGACTCCGGAGTAATGGAGTGTTAGGTGAAAAGAATAATATAACCTGTCATTAGTCATTGGTCATCTAACCTTCTAACCTTCTTACTGTCTGCCCTCTGACTTTCTGATTTTCTTTTTTCGCGTTTCTTCGCGTGCCTTCGCGGCTAACTACTCCAAATTCATAATTAATCTATTGACATTTCAGCGGATTTTTATTAAACTTTATCCGTTCTTAAAGTTGTAAAAAACGATTTTGGGAGCAGTGGATACCATGATACGGGGAATGAAGATTTTCTTATTTACAGCAGCAGTTCTCTTTATTAACGCCCTCCTCTTTTTTCAAGCTTTCTCTGCTTTTTCAAAATGGTCATTGGAAAACAGACGTTTTTCGGTTTCTGCTATCTATGATTTACCCATTGATTCTATAAAATCTTTTAAGCTGCCGGGGGAAGAGACAGATTCTCTTATCGGTCGGGTTTCTGAACATCCTTCATATATGGAGTCGAGTCTTTTATATATTTTTTCTCCACCTCACAATCCCCATGGGAAAGTTAGTTTTTTGAAGGAATTGAAAATTCCAAGGCACAGGTTTTTTTCATCATTCCATAAAATTGACAACTGTAACAATGGTGAGCCGGTTTTTTCGTTGCTCGGGGTTGAAGATAAAAAGGTTGTTTTAGAACTGAAGGACATATATGGCAACACACATAAAAGCACAAAACTGGAAGATTTATCGATACTTCCTCCAGCAGATAATATGGAAGTAGGAATCATAGCAATAGAAGATATCGATGCTGATGGCCGTAAAGATATGTTGTGGCGTATAAGCGGGGAACATGCCGGGCTGCCTAGGGGGATTGCCGTATATGACCCGCTATCAGGTAAAAAGAAATGGGAGTTTCTTTTTGGACCTGCTCCCTTTAGGACGATTGTAAAGGATATCGATCGCGACGGGGAAAAAGAAATTATTTTTTCAGCATGGGCACCTCATAATGGTTTTTCCTGTAATGGTATGGATGATGATCATAGTTACGTGGGGGTCCTTGATTGCCGGGGTACCCAGTTGTGGTGCTTTGAGGTTGGTTGGTTTTTTACAAATGCATATCTGGCTGTTGAGGATTTGAATCATGATGGAAAATTCGAGATTATAACATCTCGTCGTTGTCACAGGACAATAAAACCTGATCCCGGTCAAATCCGGGTTTACGATGCATTGTCCGGGGAAGATATTCATACCTCTAACTATCCAGGATTATCCTTTAACGACCTTTATGTAATCAATATGGACAATGACCCTCACCTGGAAATTATCGCCAGCGATACGCAAGGTGGATTAAGGATATGGGGCCGCAATTTTAAAGTATGTAAAGAATATAGAGAAAACAAAGATATTAGAATACTTGGGGTAGAAAAAATTAATGAGAATTCCTTTCCTCTCATTTTTACCTGGTACGCATACAATACACTTCGCATTTTTGATCATCGATTGCGCATTATTTTCAATTATCAATTTTATCAAATCCCAAAAGAAATAAAATATCCAGACCCAATTGTCCCAGTAAACGATGGGAAAAACAATTCGTTTGTTTTGACCCTGGATCAAACCTATTTGATCTCTCCCAAACAAGCTATCCTATTCCAGGATTTCCTAAAACTGTTTCGTTCTCCTTTTTTATTCTATTTCCTGGGAATTATTGTTTTTAATGGTTTTGTATACATCGGCTGGAGGCAGACAAGAAAATCAAGGTTACGCTCTCTTGAGTTACTGCGGGATGGAACGAAAACCAAACCCGAATGGACATTGACAACCCAGGAAGTCCTGCACAAAATGAAATCCCCCCTGACCGCCATCCTCTGGGAAACCGAAAAAATCGACGGCTTGCTGGAAAAAAAGCGCCAGTCCAAAACACTTTTGTCAAAGCTAAAGAAGATTAATGAAGCCATCCTTGCCGATGTTAATGCGTTGAAAATCATGAACAGTTTCCTGATGAAATATTTGCAGGTTCAAATCCCGCGGCTCCAGGAAATTGAAATCACAAAGATAATCAAAGAATCGCTAGACAATTACCGAAATACCTTTGGCAATATATTTACTTTTACATGCAGTTTTCCCCCATCGCTGCCAACTTTCCTGGCAGACGAAGAGCAGTTAAAAGAGGCCCTTGCCATTATCATCGATAACGCCATCGATGCCATGCCCGCCGGTGGAACCATTTCCATAACTGCTGCATATTATAAAATGCTGCCGCATAAGAGACAGAAAAACGTCATTTGTATAGAGATCGAAGATAACGGCTGTGGAATCACTGAAGATAAGCTGGACAAAATTTTTGATCTTCATTATACCACCAAAAAAGAAGGAACCGGCATCGGCCTGGCGATTGCCAAAAGGATTGTCGAATCCCACGACGGATGGATCGAAGTGGAAAGTAAGGAGAAAATTGGAACAAAACTTGCTTTATATTTTCCGGTAAAGAATTTACCATAGGAGGTTGTCCGAGAATAGTAAAAACCATCGAAATATTGGAAAAGGGCGAATACAAGATTCGCCCCTACAAAGGCTTCCGGGATTCATGTAGGGATTCGGCCGGCATTTTGTGTTCACCCGGCATTTTCGGACAGCCTACTGGATTTAAAATAAAATTAATAGGATGATGTTCAATGAAAAAAAAGAACAAAAGCAATGTGCTGGTAGTGGATGATGATATGCGTTTGCTTTCCACGCTTTCATCCATATTAAAAGATAACGGTTACCGGGTTTTTACTGCTGAAAACGGTCAAAAAGCTCAAGAAGCTCTTAGCGATTCGCCTGTTGATGCCATAATCCTGGACCTGGTACTTCCTGATGCAGATGGTATTGACCTTTTGAAAAAATTTCACCAGGAAAAACCGCTTATCCCGGTAATTATGCTCACCGCCCACGGTACTATTTCCAAAGCTGTGAAAGCTACCAGGCTGGGGGCCTTTGATTTTTTTGAAAAGCCTGTTGAATCGAAAAAAATCCTGATTACCCTGGAAAATGCCCTGAAAAGTTCAAGGCTGGAAAGAGAGAAAACATTCCTGATCCAGGATGCCCTGCAGCGTTACCAGATGGTGGGGATATCATCTAAAATGAAAAACCTTTTTGAAATGATCGAGAAGGTAGCTGACACGGATTCGCGGATATTGATTACCGGTGACAGCGGCACAGGAAAGGAATTGGTAGCCCAGGCCATTCACCTGCACAGCGAAAGGGCAGGGAATCCAATGATTACCGTCAATTGCTCGGCTATCCCTGAAGACCTCCTGGAATCGGAACTATTCGGCCATGAAAAAGGCTCTTTTACCGGCGCTTTACGGCAGCAAAAAGGAAAATTTGAACTGGCCTCCAGCGGCACACTTTTCCTGGATGAAATCGGGGATTTGGGGCTGCGAATTCAACCCAAGATTTTAAGGGCCATTGAAAATGGAGAAATTCAGCGGCTCGGCGGGGATGATTACATCAAAGTGGATGTGCGCATAATCGCCGCCACCAACCAGGACCTGAAGTCGGCTGTGCGGCGGAAGGAGTTCCGGGAAGACCTCTTTTATCGATTAAGCGTGATTAACATCCATGTTCCTTCTTTGCGGGAAAGGAAGGAAGATATTCCCCTCCTGGCGGATTATTTTTTGGATGAGCTCTGCCGGACACGTAAGCGGCCGGCTATGCAGTTAGCACCTGCGGCCATTGAAAAATTGGTTGAATATCCATGGCCGGGGAATGTCCGCGAACTCCGCAACCTGGTGGAAAAAATAGCTGTGCTTTCTGGTTCTGAACTTGTATCCGGTGAAGAAATGGAAATGTATTTAGAGGAAAGCCCTATCATTCAGAATCCAAAAGAAAACAACTCAGGGGGAAGGGCAGAAGAAGAAACGCTGTCTCAAATCCTGAAAAAAAAGGAAAAAGAGGCCATTGAAGCCAGGCTCCTGGCTTTTGGCTGGAATTATGAAAAAGCTGCCGAAGAGTTGGGCATATCGCGTTCTACCTTATTCAGTAAAATCAAGGAACACGGGATCAAGCGTAATATATTATAAATCCTTTCACCACCCCGTCCGAAAATCCGGACTTCAGTCCGAAGTTGCGGACTGATTCACCTTTTTCCCTGTTCCTTTATCATGTTGGCAATTTCGTTTAATTTTTTCTGTTGACTTTTTTCTCTTTAAGTCATATATTTATAACCGGAGTTTCAAGATTATGAAACATAAAGGAAAACTTGAATTGCCGCTGGCAAGTATTGCAGAATTTTGTAAGCATTGGAAAGTCAAAGAATTTTCTATTTTTGGTTCCATATTACGGAAGGATTTTGGACCTGGCAGCGATGTAGATGTATTGTTGAGCTTCCAGGAGGATGCACCATGGGGATTATTTGAATTTGTGGATATGAAAGAAGAGTTGAAAAAGATTTTCGGTCGTGAAGTTGATATTGTCGAAAAAGAAGGAATTAGAAACCCGTTTCGAAGACACGAAATCCTTCGATCCCGTGAGGTGATTTATGCAGCCTGAGGATAAAGATTCTGCATACCTATGGGATATGCTTGATGCTGCACAAACAGCGGCTCAATTCACTCCTGGTATTACCATTGAGGAATATCTAAAAGATCGCAAAATACAGTTGGCAATCGAGCGTTTGCTTGAAATCATCGGCGAAGCAGCAAATAGAGTATCCACCGATTTTCAAAAGAATCATCCGGAGATTCCCTGGAGAAAAATTGTCGGACAAAGAAACGTTATCACACATGAATATGGAGAAATAAAGCAGGAACGTATTTGGACCGTGGTGTCCACAAATATCCCGGAATTGATTGAAAAACTCGAACCCCTGGTTAAGTCAATCCAGCAGGAAAAAGAGATCCATACATCTGAAGGATCAGATATCGAGTCCACAAAACAAGAAGATGATAAAGATGATGAATGATTTTCCTTTTAAAACTCTGCGTCCTCTTTGTCCTCTGTGGCTAAAAATAACCTTTTTGCCTGGCCTCTCATCCTTTTTCAGTAGATAACGGGTCATGGATGATGAGACGGATATTCTTTTTTAATAGCTGACTATAAACGGATTATAGACGTCTATTCTTTTTTAATAGACGACTATACAGGGATGCATAGACGACTATATAAGGTCGTATAGACCACCAATCTTTTTTAATAGCTGGTAACATTTAATCTGATGATACCTCCCCTCAGGCAATTCATCTGTTGGGTTTGATGAATCAAACCCCTACTATCAAATTTATATCCCTTTTTTCTTCGCGCCCCTTCGCGTTCTTTGCGGCTTATTTTCATAGGAGGCAATAATTTTATACTGTCCGAAAGTCCGGACTTCAGTCCGAATCTTCGGACTGATTCCATTTTAATCGATTTCCAAGGATCATTTTATAATCGAATTTTTCAAAGTTTTAACTATTGGCACGAAAAATGCCTTTCCTATCTGGAGAAAAAAAATGAAAAAGATAATTTAGACTTTCATTACAAAGGAGGAGAAAAAATGAGAAGAAAATTTTGGACTTTCATTAGAATAGGAGAGAACATGAAAAAAGGAATTATCTTATTTATATTTGCGTTTATACTTTTCCAATTTTCAGGGTTTATCCACGGCGCAATACCGGCTTCAGAGCGCGCTGCATTAATTGCATTGTATAACAGCACCAATGGGGACAATTGGATAAATAATAGTGGGTGGAAAACTCCACCTTTGCATACCGATGGGTTTGCTATGCCAGGGACAGAAGGAAGTTGGTTTGGGGTTTATCTAGGAGATAATGTGATAAATCTTGAATTGCCCTGGAACCAACTAAGCGGCATCATACCTCCTGAATTAGGCAATCTCAGCAATTTGAGATATCTTATACTGCACAATAACCAACTGAGCGGTTGCATTCCTCCTGAATTAAGCAATCTTAATAATTTGAAAGCACTTCAGCTAAACGCCAACCAACTAAGCGGCAGCATTCCTTATAATTTGGGCGCTCTCAGTAATTTGGAGGTTCTTTACCTATCCGAAAACCAATTAAGCGGCAGCATCCCTTATCAATTAAGCAATCTCAGTAAATTGCGTTCTCTTCACCTGTACGTCAACCAACTAAGCGGCAGTATACCTTATACATTAGGCACTCTCAGTAATTTGGAGGTTCTTTACCTATCCGAAAACCAACTAAGCGGCAGCATCCCTTATCAACTAGGCAATCTCAGTAATTTGGGGCACCTTACCCTGGGCAATAATCAATTGAGCGGCAGTATTCCATCTCAATTAGGCAATCTCAGTAATTTGAATACTCTTTACTTGAACCGAAACCAACTGAGCGGCAGCATCCCTTCTCAATTAGGAAATCTCAGCAAGTTGCAAAGCCTTTACCTGGATCATAACAAACTGAATGGTAGTATCCCTTCAAGTCTTACAAATTTAATAGCAATAACTCTATTAGATGTTGGCTATAACTGTCTTTATGCAACGGACCCAACACTTAGAGCATGGCTTGACAGCCATGACCCAGATTGGGAAGCCCATCAAGATGAATGTGGTGGTGGAACTACCCCTACAGTAACGACCAATTCGGTGTCTTCAATCACATCGAACAGTGCAGTATGTGGTGGTAACGTCGCATCGGATGGAGGGTCCACTGTAACAGCCAGGGGAGTCTGTTGGAGTACTTCATCAAATCCTACCACCAGTAACTCCAAAACCACTGATGGAACCGGCACGGGAAGTTTTACCAGCTACATATATGGGTTGAATCCAGGTACAACATATTATGTTAGGGCTTATGCCACAAACAGCAACGGAACCTCATATGGCTCGAACGTGAGTTTTACAACAAATCCGGCAACCACTACCACGCCGATAGTGACGACCAACTCTGTATCTTCAATTACTTCAACAAGTGCCGTTTGCGGTGGTAATGTCATCTCGGACGGAGGCTCCACTGTAACAGCCAGGGGAGTCNNCGGAAGTTTTACCAGCTATATATATGGGTTGAATCCAGGTACAACCTATTATGTCAGGGCCTATGCTACAAACAGTAATGGAACCTCATATGGCTCGAACATGATTTTTACTACGAATCCGGCATCCACCCCAATAGCCGACTTCTATGGCATTCCAACCTCGGGTAACGCACCATTAGCCGTACAGTTTTACGATCAATCTCAACCCGGCGAAGGTGCGTCCATTACAATTTGGTACTGGGATTTTGGTGACGGGACCACAGCCTTAGTGAAGAATCCCACACATACCTACAATAATCCGGGTATTTATGATGTAAAGTTGACGGTTCAAGATTCCAGCGGTTACGAGGATTCCGAAACCAAAAACGATTACATTATTGTCACCAGTTCAAGCTCAACCCCAACCGCCGACTTTTACGGCATTCCCACCTCCGGCAGCGTTCCACTGACTGTACAATTCTATGATCAATCCATAGCCGGTTCCGGTGCCACCATTACCAATTGGGAATGGGAATTTGGGGACGGCAGCACCAGTTTCCATAAAAATCCAACACATACTTTTACTTCAGAAGGTACATATAACGTCAAGTTGTCAGTGACAAATTCTTTTGGAAATAGTAACTCCATAACCAAAAAGAATTATGTTAAAGCGTGCGACAACTGTTCGTTGTATCGTCTCCCATTCCCAAATGGTATTAATATGAAGATCACTAATGGTTATGGTATAGATTACCATATAAACAAGGATTATTATTGTGTTGATTTCAACCTGACAGGGGAATCTGATTCGGGTATTCCTGTATTAGCGGTAGCGGATGGAATAGTAACATATGCCAAATGGAATACAGGCGGATACGGATTCAGAGTTGTTGTTGACCATGGAAATGGAATCACCTCGAATTATTCTCATGGGGCATCGATCAATGTTAGAGAAGGTGAATTTGTCAAACAGGGGCAGGAGCTCATGGTAATATGGGATACAGGTTTATCTTATGGTGATCATCTCCATTTTGGAATGCGCGAAGATGGCGAAAGTATGCCGCTGCCTCAGTTTTCAGGCTGTACAAACGGGTGTTCATTCAATCCAATAGAAGCAAATGGCTATACTTCTGATAATGTAGTGAACAATCCTGGCAAGATTATCGAAGAAAGTCAGGCGGATATTTCAGGTAGTTTCGATGGAAATGAACCTTATTACGGGCATGATCGTAAATACAGTTGGAAATATGCTAAAGAAGGAACATCAACCATTACCCTAACATATAGGCCACAATTTTCAAATAAAGTTACGTGTGATATTTTTGTTTATATTCCACCTTATAATGCCACGACTACCGCAGCCAAATACAAAGTCAATCATGTTGGCGGAAGTGAAACATTCACAGTGAATCAATTGAATGTACCTGCAGATCCAAGTAAACCAAATAACTGGGTTCGCCTGGGAAATAAAACGTTTGAATTTGGTACTGGCTCTTATTATTATGTGCAGGTTGGAAACGGAGTGGATACTTTTAAGAAAGATGACAAAGTGGGATTTGATGCGGTTTATTTTAAAATCAATGAAAGCGGTGGAGGAGGCGGCGGTTCTACAGGCACGCCTAAAATCGGCTTGAATCGGACTACGTTTAATTTTGGAGCTATTGCCTCAGGACCTACCTCAGATAATGACACGCTCTTTATCAATAACACCGGGAAAGGAACTCTCAGATGGACTGCCGCCAGCAATGCGACCTGGCTTAATATATCTCCAAAGTCAGGTACCAATTCCGGCACCATTAACATCTCAGTCAATTCTTCCGGATTGTCTGCCGGCACCTATAACGGAAAAATTACCATCTCGGATGCCAATGCCAGTAATTCACCCCGGACTGTATCTGTAAATTTGAAAGTCCATCGCTGGGGATTGACCGGTTCTCCATTCGGTGATTTTGCCACTCCTACTGACTATTCTACTGTAAGAAGCAGCATACCTGTAACAGGTTGGGCGCTGGATGATGTTGGAATTGAGAGTGTAAAAATATATAATGGAAGCAACTATATTGGAGATGCCGTTTTTGTGGAAGGAGCACGTCCGGATATAGAACAGGCTTATCCGGGGTACCCGATGAATTCGAAAGCAGGCTGGGGATATATGATGTTGACAAATTTCTTGCCCAATGGGGGAAACGGCCAATATGTCATTTATGCCAGAACCACGGATAAAGAAGGAAATTCGGTTACATTAGGCAGTAAAACAATATATTGCGATAATGGTAATGCGTTCAAACCTTTTGGGGCCATCGATACACCCAACCAGGGAGGCGCTGCCTCAGGCAGAAGCTTTATAAATTGGGGGTGGGTATTAACCCCGCGGCCCAATTATATCCCCACAGACGGTTCAACAATTAAAGTCTATATAGACGGGGTAAACATCGGTCATCCCCTCTACAATATCTACAGGGCGGATATTGCCAATTTATTCCCCGGATATTCCAACAGTTATGGAGCCATCGGTTACTTTTACCTGGATACCACTGCCTATAAAAATGGTGTGCATACCATCCAGTGGGTAGCAACAGATAACGCTGGAAACACAGACGGTATTGGAAGCCGGTATTTTATTATTCAAAATTCAGGCAACAATGGCCGGCAGTCACTAAGTACTGCCCAGTGGACATCGGTAAATGAATCTGTTGACAAAAGAGTGTCCTCGATTCCTGCTGATAATTTTGGGCCGGTGATAATAGGGAAAGGCTGTAATTGGGATACAATGCCACAGGAAATTTATCCTGATGAGAAAGGTGATATCCATATCGAAATCAG
>JABAOH010073217.1_pt2 | contig 28334 bp, 24 predicted proteins | sample 7062181 | NCBI WGS metagenome assembly JABAOH01 (sample SAMN14538630, study PRJNA623070) | marine sediment metagenome | biome: marine biome [ENVO:00000428]; feature: marine pelagic biome [ENVO:01000023]; material: deep marine sediment [ENVO:00002113]; isolation source: pool of 5 deep marine...
CGCCTCGAGTTGCTCGATGACCAGCGCGCGGCCTACGAGCCTCCGAACGCCGACGAGGCCGAGCTGCTGTTGAGGGTGGACACCTCGGGGGAGTTCCAGCCGGTCGCCGAGCGAGCCTTCCAAGCCCTCTTCGCCTGAATCCACCACCCGGAGGCCTCCACGCAAGAGAAGATGTCACGCCGCCGGCTCTCCTTCGCCACCCGGCTCTTCGTCGCGCTCTTCCTGCTCTCGGCCATCCCTTCGGTCGCGCTGCTGGGGCTGGCGACCTGGGGTCTGCGCAACTACGTGGAGCTGGCCGGCGGAGGCGGCGCCTGGCAGGGTGTAAGCGAAACCGGCGGCGATCTGCTTGACGCCATCAAAGGCGCCGATGTGGACTCGACGGTTCGGGCCAGGACCTCAGAGCATGAGAGGGAGCTGTCGCGCTCGGTCCGCCTGGGACGCCGCTGGGACCTCATCGCCGGACGGCTGAGCGGCGCCCTGCCCTGGTTCGCCCTCGTGCTGGGACTATCGCTGGCCGCCGTCGCTGCCTGGACGGCCCAGCAACTCGCCCGCGGCCTCAGCCGCCCCGTCGGCGAGGTCGTCGATTGGGCCGGACGCCTGGCGCGGGAGGAGCCGTTGCCCGATCCGGCCCCGGCCGAGCTGCTGGGCCCGCCCGAGTTCGCCGCCTTGCGGATCGCCTTCCGCCACATGGCCGAGCGGCTGGCCGAAGGGCGGCGCCAGGCGCTGGAGGCGGAACGGCTGCGCGGGCTGACCGAGATGGCCCGGCGCGTGGCCCACGAGATCAAGAATCCGCTGACGCCGCTGCTGCTGGCCGTGCGCCAGGCACGCCACTTCGTGACCCAGGGCCGGGCCGACCAGGTGGAGGAGCCGCTGAACGTGATCCAGCAGGAGGCCGAAGGGCTGGACGAGCTGGCACGAAGTTTCTCGCAGCTCGGCAAGCTGCCCGAGGGCCCCACCAGCGAGATCGATCTCCCCGAAATGCTCGACGAGCTGCTCAAGAGCGATTTGCCGGCATCGGTGAGCGGTCAGCTTCACGCGGAGGAGACGGTCCCGAGGGTCGAAGGTCACCTGGGCACCCTGAGCCGAGCCTTCCGCAACCTGCTGGCGAACGCGGTGGAAGCGTTGGGCGATCGACCCGACGCGCGCATCGACGTGCGCATCCGTCGCGCCGACGGCGCCGTCGAGGTCGCGGTGGCCGACAACGGCCCCGGCATCCCGGCGGAGCAGCGCGATCGCATCTGGGATCCCGATTTCACCACCAAGAAGCGCGGCACCGGCTTGGGGCTGGCGCTGGTGCGACAGACCGTTCGCGCGCACGGCGGCGAGATCGAGGTTCAGGACGCCGATGGCGGTACGTGTTTCGTGGTTCGCCTGCCTCTAGCCCACGGCAACGGCGGATGAGACCGGCTTCCACTGTTGGCTTCGGCTGGACGGCCGTGGCGCTAGCGGCGCTCGCCGTGCCGGGCTGCGGCGACGTAGAGCGCGGAGCCCAGCGCGCGTCCTACCGCGAACCGGTGGCGCGGTTGGAGCCGGCGTCGATCCGCGAGGCGCCCACTTCCCAGACGGTCGCGCTGCGGCCCGAGTACCGCCTGCGCCTCGACCCTTCGGCTCACACCGTCGCGGTCCGGCTCGAGATCGATGTGCCGCGCGCGGACTCGGTTTATCTCCGCTTTCGGGTCGATTGGGGTGGTTACCCCGGCCTGGCGGAGCGGGTACGGCGCTTACAGGCGTTCGCGGCGAGCGGCGGCCTGAGCGTTGCGCCGGTGACTGGGGAAGCGGGTTCGGGGCACCACGTCATCGCGGTCGATCGCCCGGGGCGAGTCACGATCATCTACGAAGCGCGGCTCACGCCGCCGGCGGATTCGCGCCTTTATCATCGCGCCTCTCAACTCGCGGAAGAGGGCGGCCATCTGCTGACCGGCGATCTGCTGCCGTTTGTCTCTCTTGGCAGCCCCGACGGCGGCTGGCGCCAGGGCGCCACCATCTGGTTCAGCGGGCTCCCATCGAATTGGCGAGTCAACAGCGTCGAGCGCCGTTCCGGGACGGGATACGATGTGGAGGACACGCAGGGCGCCGTCTTCGTCGTCGGGCCCTCGCGCACGCGGCGCGCTCACATGGGGCCACGCTCCGTAACCGTGGCCATTCAGGGACGTTGGCCCGTCCCCGATGAGCGCCTGTTCGACGCTGTCGAGCGCCTGGCCGGAAGCCTGCACCGCATCGCCGGCGACGGCTGGCCGTCCGGCGACCATCTGATCGGGGTGGGACGCGCGCCGGTGGCCGTGCAGGGTCTCACCACCGGCGGCCAGGTCCTCGGGCCCGCCGGTTTGATATATCTGGGAGGCGACCCGCAGCCGGAGGCAGCGATGGCCGCCTGGCTGCGCACGGCGTCCCACGAGCTGATGCACTGGTATATCCCCACCGGCTTCCGCTTTGCCGACGCGTCGCCCTCCTGGTTCGCCGAGGGCTTCACCGACTACATGTCGCTGAAGGCGCTATTGGCCGGCGGCCTCATCGAGCCGCAGGCGTTTCTCGATGAGATCGGCCAGCGGCTGCAGCGCTACCGGGCCAACCCGCTTTATGGGCAGCTTTCGCTGCCCGAGGCCCAGACCGACTTCTGGGAGGACGACGCTTACCGCTTCATCTATGACGGAGGCGCCAGCGCGGCCTTCCTCCTCGACCTAGGATTTCAGGATCGGGGTGGATCGCTGGAACGGGTGCTCCGCCAGCTGCAGCGGGTCGCGCCGCTCACGACGGATACGATACAAACGGCCCTTGCCGGGATACCCGAGAACGAATGGATCGTGGAATGGTTGCGGAGGGGCGCCAATCCCGACTGGGACGCGCGCTTGTCCAAGTACCGACTGAACTGGAGCGGTCGAAGGCTGGTGAGTCAGGATGATTGGGCGACGAACGCATTGGCATCGATTCGTCCCTAGCGCCGCGCCCTGGGTCGGGTCGGGACACGCTGTCCGGAGCCTGACCCCGCTGCTGGCGCTGCTCATCCTCACTGCGGTTGAAGCGTCGAGCCAGGACATCCTCGAGTTGGCTCGATCCCGCCATCGGCAGGGCGATACCACGCTGTCCGATTATCGCTCGCGCCTCAACACCTTGGTGAGCTTCGGGTTCGTCACCGACCCGCTCGCCCCCGCGAAGCTGCTGGTCGCCAGCGAGCTGGCGTCAGAGCTGGCCTGGCAGCGCGAGGGCGGCATGCAGGTGCGGATGCTGGGCCAGCGCTATGTCACCTCTTTCGGGTCCGATTTCGAAGCCGGCCTCGACTTCGACGAGCCCTGGTTCGTGGCGACCGCGCCGGGTGACAGCCTCCGCCTGCTGGGCGGGATCGAGATCCCGGCCCGCGCCGCCGTCCACCCCTTCGCCGTGGGCGCCGAGCGCTATTACCGCTACGCCATCGGCGACACCGTCACGCTCCTGACACCCGGTCGGCAGGTCGACCTGGTTGAGATCCGGGTGACGCCAACGCGTGGTGACCAGGCGCTGGTCGTCGGATCGTTTTGGGTGCATGATGCGAGCGGTGAAGTCGGCGCCCTGCAGATCCGCTTCGTCGGTAAGCCGCTTTGGGCCAGCGAGGACCACCCCGACGGCTCGGCCTGGGCCAACCGCATCCTGTCGGTCTCCGCTACGGTCCAACAGGGGCTGTGGGAGCAACGCCACTGGCTGCCGCACCGCCAGGAAGTGGAGCTGATGGTGCGTGTCCCCTTCATCGGGCGCTTCGCGGTGCCGGTCGTCTTCCGCAGCGAGTTCGGTCGTTACACGATCAACACGGGAGAGCCGATCGCCTGGCTCAGCCCGGATTCGCTCCGTCTGCCGTGGGCGGGAGGTGAAAGCCAAGGCGAGGAGGCGGCGGCTACGTTGACCGTGCAGGCCGGCGGAAAGGCCGAGCCGGTCGAGAGCGCTGAGGAGCGGCGCGGCCGGCGGCGCCGGCGCAGCTTTCCCGAGCGCGACCAGCTGCAGGTGAGGGCGGGCCATCGCCAGGGCGGCTGGGAGATCATTCGACCGCCTGACGACTCGCTGGCCGCTTACGCCGGCTGGGACCGGCCGCTCGACGCGCCGGCCTCCGAGCTGACGCTTCCCACGACGGCCGAGCTGGAGCGACGCGCTCGGCAGCTCGCACCGCAGATCGTCGGTGGAAAGATGTTCGCGATCCAGTACGATCGCCTGCCCGAGCTGATCCGTTACAACCGCGTCGAGTCGCTGGGGATTGGACTGGCCGCGCGTTGGGACATCCCACGGCGCGCCTTCTGGTCGCTGGGCGGCGGAGTCGGCTTCGGCTTCGCCGACCTCGAGCCGAAGGGACGGCTGGACCTGCGCTACGACGCGCCCGGCACCCGGGCCCAGCTGACCGGCTACAGCGAGCTGCACCTGGCCGGCTCGGCGCTGACCGACGACCGCCGCGCCTACGGCGACCCGCTACGCGCCTTCTTCCTGGGGCGCGACGACGCCGACTACTATCGGGGGAGCGGCGTGGCGTTGAGCGTCGGGCGGCGCTGGGGTCGGGTGGCCGGCCGGCTGGGGCTGGCGTTCGAGGATCAGCAGTCGGTGGAGCGCAACACGCAGGTGGCGATACCCGACATCTGGGAGGATTCGGTCTTCCGCCTCAACCCAGCGGCGGACGAGGGGACGTTCTGGCGCGGGGAGATCGAGTCCACCATATACCTGGGTGATTGGTCGCGGCCGACCGACCGCGGCGAGCTGCGGCTGGGTGCGGAGTTGGGGAGCGGAGCCGAAACGTTCGATTACGTGCAGCCGCGGGCCCGATTCGAGGGCCGCTTCGACCCCGGCGGACGGGTGGCGATCGCCTTCAGCGCCAGCGCCGGCTGGACGGGCGGCCAGGTGCCGGCGCAGCGTGAGTGGCGGCTGGGCGGCCTGAACACGGTGCGCGGGTTCGAGCACGGGGCCCGGCGCGGCGATTCCTACTGGAGCGCGCGGTTCGAGGCGAGCCCGCGGCGCAAAGCGATCACGCCGGTGGTCTTTGCCGACGTCGGTTGGGCCGGATCCACCGACGATTGGCCCGGCGGCGACGCGATCTGGTCGGTGGGAGCGGGCGCCAGCTTGCTGTGGGGAATCCTCCGCGCCGATCTCGTCTTCCCCGAGCTGGACGAAGTGTGGTTCGAGCTTTACTTCGGGGGCGCGCTCTAGGATCGGTGGCGTCAGCCACCGTGTGACTCCGCTCGTCCAGAAGTCGCCGAATGGTTGCCGGTGGTCGTCGAGGAGTTAGGCAAGTTCTGATAGACTAGCGAGACGCTGCGGGGGGAGGTGCCGGGGGTCCTCCGAGCGTAACTCGAGAGCGGGCCCGCTGGAACGGTCCACCCGGGCCGATCCCGACCCGCGAACGGTGAAGCGGGAGGGCCCCCGGCACCTCCCCCCACCACCAGACACCGGCAGTTGGAAGAAACGTGACACACATCCTCATAGTTGACGACGAAGGCAACATCCGGCGGATGATCGCCAGCCTGCTCGGCGCCGAGGGCTACACCACCAGCGAGGCCGAGTCGGCTGAGGCGGGCATCAAGCGGATGTCCGCCGAGGAGCCTGACGCCGTGCTCCTCGACCTGGCGCTGCCCGGCATGAGCGGGCTCGAGGCGCTGGAGAAGATCGCCGAGGGCTGGCCTGAGGTGCCGGTCGTGATGATGAGCGGTCAGGCCACGTTGGGCGACGCCGTTCAGGCGACGCGGCTAGGCGCGTTTCAGTTTCTCGAGAAGCCGCTCACACCCGAGGCCGTGTTGATCACGCTCAAGTCGGCGTTGGAGCTTCGACGTCAGCGCGACCTCAACCGCGCCCTCAAGCAGGAGCTCGAGCCCGGGCAGGAGCTGGTCGGTAAGAGCGCCGCGATCGAGGAGGTCCGCGCGCTGATTCGAAGGGTCGCGCCCACCGACTCGCGGGTCCTGGTTACCGGCGAGAGCGGGACGGGCAAAGAGCTGGTGGCGGGGGCCATCCACGCGCTGTCGAAGCGGGTCCGCGGACCGTTCGTGCGCATCAATTGCGCGGCGATTCCCCGTGAGCTGATCGAAAGCGAGATGTTCGGCCATGAGAAGGGTGCGTTCACCGGAGCGACTCGCCAGCGGCGCGGCAAGTTCGAGCTGGCGGACGGTGGCACACTGTTCCTCGACGAGGTGGGCGACCTGAGCGCCGAGGCGCAGGCCAAGCTGCTGCGGTCCATCGAGGCGGGCGAGATCGAGCGCGTCGGGGGAGGCGAGCTGATCCCGGTGGACGTGCGTGCGGTCGCCGCCACCAACCACGACCTCGAGGCCGAGGTGGAGGCGGGCCGCTTCCGCGAGGACCTCTTCTTCCGCCTGCACGTAATGCCGATCCACATCGCGCCGCTTCGGGAGCGGGTGGAAGACATCCCGCTGCTCGTCGCTCACTTCTACGAGCGCTATCGCCAACGACATGGTCTACGGCCGCCCACGCTGACCGACGACGCGCTGGCGGCGCTCGTCGCCTACGATTGGCCGGGCAACGTCCGCGAGCTGGGCAACGCCGTCGAGCGCCTGATGATCCTCTATCCAGAGCGCCCGGTTGGCGCGGCAGAGATCGCCGGCGTCTTGCCCAGCGCACGGCGCGGCGAGCCGGTCCCGGTTGGCGACGGCGGCTCGCTGTCGGAGAAGCTGGAAGCCTATGAGCGCCGGCTGATTCAGGGCGCCCTCAGCGCCGCCGACGGCAACATCGCCGAGGCGGCGCGGCGACTGAGCACCGATCGGCCCAACCTTTACCGGCGGATGAAGCGTCTGGGGCTACGGCGCGAAGCGGCGGACGAGCGCTGACCGCCTGTGCGGCATCCGCACACCCAGCGTGGCCGATTGACACGATGGGCCAACACCGGCGGTCGAGAAGCCGCATGAAACCGTCGCGCGCGGCCGCGCACCCACGGCACCCGGTTTGCCTCCGAGCGGGCGGAGGACACAGTTTGCCTGTGGGAGGAGCAAGTATGAGAGGCGCGCTACCTCTACTCGTCGCAGTCGCCCTTACCTTCAGCGCCACGCTCGATATCGCCGCGCAGGACACCGTCACCGTCGGTGTGCGCCAGCCGCTGGCCCAAGGCGCGGAGCTGCCGCGGCGCGTGGCCGACCAGCTGGTGGAGTTCTACAACCGCCCCACCACGCTCCGCTTCAGCGGCCGCACGCGAATCCCCGAGGGCCGCACCGTCGAGGGCGACGTGGCCATCCTGGGAGGGCCGGTCGAACTAGCCGGGGTGATCGCCGGTGATCTGGTGGTGCTGAACGGCGACATCACGCTCCGCGAAGGTGCNNNNTCATGACGACCTACCCGGCCGTCTTCCGCTACCGCCGCACCGAAGAGGGGATTGCCTACGCCGGCTCGCAGCGGCCCGAGCCGATCCGGCCCCGGCGCCGGCGCCTGGACCTGCCACGCTGGACGCTGGGAGAGAGCGAGATCTACGTCTCCGCCCGACCGTACAACCGCGTCGAGGCGCTGCCGATTGCCATCGGCCCTCGCATCACCACGGGCGGCCGCAACCCCCTACGCATCGATGCCCTGCTGATCTATCGGACAGAGGCGGGCTTCGATCCCGATGAGAACGACGCCGGCTACCAGGTGCGGCTGCGCCAGTGGTTGGGCGGCCGCCGCGCCATCTGGATCGAAGGGGGCGTGCATTCGATCATCGACCCCGTCGAGGACTGGAAGCTCACGAACCTGGAGAACTCGCTGGCATTGTTGCTCTTCCGGCGCGATTACCGCGATTACTACGAGCGACAAGGCTTTTTTGGCGGTGTCGGCTGGCGGGCAACTCCCAGCTTGACCGGCTCGCTCGAATTCCGGATCGAGGATCACAACGCGGTGTCGGCCCGCAGCCCCTGGACCATCTTCTTCAACACCGACGACCGCTTCCGGGCGAACGCCGCGGCGGATGGCGGCGACCTGGAGAGCCTGGTCCTTACCCTTGGGCTCGACACGCGCAACGATCGGGACGAGCCCTGGTCCGGCTGGTTCGGCAAGCTCCGCCTCGAGCAGGCCGTCGGCGGCCGGCTGTCGGAACGAGACCCGGACTTCACCCACTTCTTCCTCGACCTCAGGCGCTACAACCGCGTGAGCCGTACCTCCGTGCTGGCGCTGCGGGCGGTGACCGGGGGACGCGCCGGCGGCGGCTTCCTGCCGTCCCAGCGGCAGCATGTGCTCGGTGGCGCGGGGTCGCTTCCCGGCTACAACCAGCTTCAGTTCGACTGCGGCGCCCGCGCCCGCACATCGTTCGGCACGGTCCCCGACTACGGCTGCGAGCGCTTCGCCCTCTTCCAGGCAGAGTATCGCAGTGGGCTCGACTTCCATTTCCACTGGGACTACGATCAGGGGCCGGAGGACTTTTACGGCGACATCTTCAGCGCGGACTTCGATCCCACGATCGTCCTGTTCTATAATGCGGGCGCGGCCTGGGACACGCGCGACGGTTTTTTGGACCATCTGACGGATAGCGATAACTGGTTAGCGGATATCGGCGGCGGTATCGAGCTGGGCGGCCTCGGCTTTTACACTGCTTACCCTCTGACCGGATCCGGGGGATTCAACTTCATCGTGCGTCTTTCCGCCAGATTCTAATCGCGGTTGGCCTGGCCGTGGCCTCGGCCGTCTCCCAACCCTCGGCGGCCCAACAGGCGCCTCAGCTTCTCCTATCGCCCGGCACGTCGGAGAACGGCTGGCGGGCGGCCCTCCGGCCCGTGGCTCTGCTGTCCGACTCGGCGCTCATTCGGCCGCTCGTCTCCGGCCTCCCCCTCCGCTTTCACTTCCAGCTCGAGCTCTGGCATGACCGCTTTCTGTTCGACGGGCTCGTAGACCGGGCAAGCTGGACGCTGTTTCTCTACCAGGAGCCGCTGTCCGGCGACTACAGCCTCACCCGCTCCTGGGAACCGGAACGCGACGAGTGGTTTCCCACCCTGGGCGCGGCGGCGCGGGCGCTGGAGCGTTGGTACCTGGCGCCGATCCCCGGACCCGAGCCCAGCAGCGGCCGTTACTACTACGAGGCGCGGCTGGAGGTCGAGATCCTCTCGCTGGGCGACCTGGACGAGCTGGAGCACTGGCTGCGCGGCGAGGTCGGCGAGGATGAGGGCGATGTGGGGGGCGCGGTCGCCCGCGGGTTCAAGCGGCTGTTCATCCGCCTCATCGGCCTCTCGGCCCGCAAGTACGAGGCGCGCACCGAGCTGTTCCAACCTCGCTGACCCCGCCACCCGGCCACCCTCGACAGCGAGGGGGCCGCCGGATAAGTTATTCAGTTACAAGATTTTTTGAACCATCGGCTGCCCATCGAACGCCGGTGCGACAGAGCCAGAAAGGGGCTTCCGGGAGGGCCACACCGCCGCCCGTCGGCCCTTTTTGATTTTCTCGCGAATCGACAACCCGCGAGAATCAGAGCCTCGAGGAGGTGAATAATAGATGGTCAAAGTCATCGTCCACGAGAACGACGACCTCGAGCGCGCGCTCCGAAAGTTCAAGCGCAAGATGATCCGCTCGGGCCTCTTCCGTGACATGAAGAGAAAGCGGTACTACGAGAAGCCGAGCGAAGTAAAGCGGCGCAAGGCGCGGGCGAACGAACGTCGGCGCCGGCGTGCCCAGCGCGCGAGGCGCCCGTGAACCCGACGGGCCAGCCGCCGGCTGCCGGTGGGCTGGCCCTTCTCTTAATCTGCCATACGAATCGGTTGGCCCGCGACCGCAAGCACTGCTAGCTTCCTCCGACTCAGAACGGGCCCGATTCACAAACCGATCTCGCTTCAGCCTATAACCCGAGGTGTTCACATATGATCGCGATGCGTTACCGGCTTCTTAGCTGCTTAGCCGCTTGGTCCCTGCTCGTCACACCCAACCTAGAGGCGCAGGAGCCGGCCAAGAGCGAATGGGATGTGGAGGCGGACCACGGACCCTCGCGAACGCTCGAGTTCGAGACGGACGAGGGGACCTGGATGAACCTCGACGTGAGCCCGGACGGCCGCTGGGTCGTCTTCGACCTGCTGGGCGAGATCTACCGAGTTCCGATTCGGGGTGGCGACGCCGAGCTGCTCTCCGGCGGCGTCTCTTACGAGCACCAGCCGCGCTATAGCCCCGACGGGCGGACCATCGCCTTCGTCAGCGATCGCAGCGGCATCGACAACATCTGGTTGATGGATGCCGACGGCTCGAATCGGCGACAGTTGACCAAAGAGAAAGACTCGCTTCCCACTGCCCCGGTCTGGGCGCCCGACGGTCAGTACGTGGTGGTGAAGCGGCACGTGCGGAGCACGCGCTCGCTGGGGGGTGGCGAGCTGTGGATGTATCACCTGCGGGGCGGCTCGGGGGTCAAGCTGGTCGAGAAGTTGAGCTTCACCTCCGAGCTAAACGAGCCGATGCTCTCCCCGGACGGCCGCTACGTCTATTACGTCTTCGCCGGTCCCTTCGATTACAACCGCGACGTCCACGACGGGATCTTTCAGATCAATCGTTACGACCGGGAGAGCGGCGAGGTCGAGCCGGTAACCCGCGGGCCCGGCGGCGCGATCCGTCCCACGCCCTCACCCGACGGGCGCGCCGTCGCCTTCATCCGTCGCGTCGGGACAAACACCGTGCTCTTCATCCGCGATCTCGAGACCGGGGTCGACCGACCGCTCTTCAACGGACTGGAGAAGGACCAGATGGAGACCTGGACGGTGCACGGCGCCTACCCGGCCTTCGCCTGGACGCCCGACTCGCGGCGGATCGTGATCAACTTCGGCGGCAAGCTCTGGTCGCTGGACGCCGGCACGGGCCAGCCGGCGGCCGTCCCGTTCCGCGCGGCCGTCAGCCAGCGCATCACCGAGGCGCTGCATTTCGACTATCCGATCGCCGACGACTCCCTGCGCGCCCGCCTGATCCGCTGGCCGACGATCACCCCGGACGGCCGCCGGCTCGTCTTTCAGGCGGTGGGCCACATCTACCAGATGGGGCTGCCGAGCGGGAAGCCGCAGCGGGTCACCGACCTGGCGGCGCTGGAGTACGCGCCCGCCTTGTCGCCCGACGGCCGCTCGCTCACTTTCGTCACCTGGGACGACGACGAGGGCGGCCAAATCTGGCGCGTGCAGCTCCCGCGTCCCGGACAGCGGGCCCGGCCCCAGCAACTCACCGCCACGCCCAACCAGTACGCGAACCCGGTCTTCTCACCTGACGGCGGCCGCATCGCCTTCGTGCGCGGGAGCGGACGCGCCAATCGCGGCCAGGACCTCGGGGCCGAGCTGTACCTGGAGATCCACACGATGTCCGCCCAGGGCGGCGCGTCGCAGCTGGTCACCACCACGGCCAACCGGGGCGCGAACCGCCGCATGCCCCGGCCACGCTGGAGCGCCGACGGCACGCGGCTGCTCTATCAAGAAAGCGATGAGGACAAGACGTACCTGACCAGCGTCAAGCTGGATGGGACCGACAAGCGCCACCTGATGGAGAACGAGCGTGCGGAAGAGATCGTCCCGTCGCCGGACGGCAAGTGGGTCGCCTTCAAGGAGCTGCACAACGTGCACGTGGCGCCGCTACCGATGGCGGGCGCCGACCCGCTGAAGATCGAGGCCGGAGGCGCCGGCGTGCCGGTAAAGACGCTGACGCGATACGGCGGCGACTGGATCGACTGGTCGCGCGACAGCCGCAGCGTGAGCTATGTGCTCGGGCCGACGGTTTACCGTCATACGCTCGAAACGATCTTCGCCGAGGAAGAGGAGAGCGAGGAAGAAGAGGCGAGCGAATCGGAAGAAGAAACGAAGCCGAACCATGTCTTCGAGGGTGATCTCTTCGAGATCGCGCTCGCGGTTCCCAAGGCGCGTCCCAGCGGCGCACTAGCGCTGACGGGCGCCCGCCTCATAACGATGCGCGGTGACGAGGTGATCGCCAACGGCACGATCGTCGTCGACGGGACCCGTATCGTGGCCGTGGGCGCGTCGAGCCAGGTGCAGGTGCCGCGCGGGGCCCGGGTCATCGATGTGGCCGGCAAGACGATCATCCCGGGACTGGTGGACGTGCACGCCCACATGGGTTACTCCGCCCTCGACATCAATCCACAGCGCGAGTGGCGCTACTACGCCAACCTCGCCTACGGCGTCACCAGCACGCTCGACCCTTCGGCGAGCACGCAGGCGGTCTTCGCCCAGGCGGAGATGGTGGACGCCGGTCTGATGCTCGGGCCGCGCATCTACTCCACCGGGTTCATCCTCTACGGTGCCGAGAACGCCAACAAGGCGGTGATCAACAGCCTGGATGACGCCCGCTATCACATCCGCCGCCTCAAGGCGCAGGGCGCGACGGCGGTGAAGAGCTACAACCAGATGAGGCGCGACGTGCGCCAGTGGGTCATCGAGGCGGCACGCGAGGAAGGCATCCTGGTGGTGCCGGAAGGCGGCTCGATGTACCAGCAGAACATTAGCATGGTGCTGGACGGACATACCGGCATCGAGCACGCCATCCCGATCGCACCCCTCTACCGAGACGCGCTTCAGCTCGTCGGGCGCAGCCGCACCGGCTACACGCCCACGCTCGTCGTCGGGTATGGCGGCATCTGGGGTGAGAACTACTGGTATCAGCACTACGACGTATACGAGAACGAGCGGCTGTTACAGTTCACGCCGCGCGGCATCCTCGACTCTCGCGCCCGCCGTCGAATGCTGATTCCCGAGGACGAATGGAACCACATCGAGCTGGCGAAGGCGGCGAAAGCGATCGTGGAAGCCGGCGGCCGCGTGCAGCTCGGCGCCCACGGCCAGCTGCAGGGGCTGGGCGCGCACTGGGAGCTCTGGATGTTCGAGCAGGGTGGGATGACGCCGCTGGAGGCGCTGCGGGCGGCGACGCTCTGGGGCGCCGAGTACGCCGGCCTCGGCCGTGACGTCGGCTCGCTGGAGCCCGGCAAGCTGGCCGACCTGGTGGTGCTCGACGCGAACCCGCTCGATGACCTGAAGAACAGCGAGCGGGTGCATAGGGTGATGAAAAACGGCTTTCTCTACGACGACTCGCTGAACGAGGTCTGGCCGCAACAGCGCCAGCGTCCGGCTTTTCGTTTTGAGTAACAGCCGGGCGACGAAGAAGTCTGAGCGTGCAAGTCGCACACGCCTGGAACTCTGTCGACTCCGCTGCCGTTCAGTCCGGCGTGAGATCTGGAGTCTTCTGCTTTCCGTGGCTCATCCGCGCCGCCGTTGCCATCTTCGGCGGACCCGTCGCGGTTCAAGCACAATCGGCAGCGTCATCTTGGACGGCCGATTTCGACGACGGGTGGAAGGAGCGCTGGGTCGAGACGCGCCTCGACGCCCGGTTCAACCGCTTCAACGTCGTCGAAGACGAAGGTCGACGCGTCTTACAAGTCGAGAGCGATAATTCAGCCTCGGCACTTTGGCACCCGCTCGATCAGGAGCCATCAGCTGGAAGCCGCGTGGCCTGGCGCTGGCGCCTGGAGGCAACGCTCACGGGAAACCGCAGCGAGCGGGAAAAGCGTGGCGATGACTTTGCCGCCCGTTTCTTCGTCATCTTCGACGGCCAGCCGTTTTCCCGTAGCGCCCGGGCGATCTGCTACGTGTGGGCGGCGAGCGAGCCGGTGGGCAGCCGCTATCGAAACCCGTACTTCTCCAACGTGTTGACGATCGTGCTGCGTAGTGGCGACGAGCTTGCGGGCGAATGGGTGAGCGAAGAGCGCGACTTCATGGCCGACTATCGTGAAGCTTTCGGAGAGCTCCCAAGTAGCGTCACAGCCGTCGCCGTGATGGCCGACACCGACGACACGGGCAGGCGCGCCACCAGCTGGTTCGCCGACATCCGTCTGGTGAGTCGCGACTAGCCACGCCGCCGGGGCGCCGCGCTCGCCACGACCTAGTACTTCAGTCCCGTATCGCAGAGCACGGTCACGACAGTGGGAGCTGAACCCAGCGCCCCGCCCTCGATCGACTTCACCGCCGCGCAGACGTTGGCGGCGGCCGAGTAGCCGACGTGCACACCCTCCTTCTCCGCCAGCAGCCGGCGGTAGCGTGTCGCTTCTTCGTCGGTCACAGCGACGAAGCCGTCTGCCAGCGCCGGGTCCCACAGCGGCGGGACGATGCCGTAGCCCGTGCCTTGCAGCAGATGGCACGGCTGCGTGACCGGCTGGCCGGCCAGCACCTGGGCGCCCGCCGGCTCCACCGCCAGGCAGCGCACCTCCGGTTCTTGCCGCTTCAGGTAGCGGCCCACGCCGACGAACGTGCCGCCGGTGCCCACGGTGGCGATGAAGGCGTCGAGCTTCGTGCCCAGCGCCGCCCAGATCTCCGGGCCCGTCGTCTCCTCGTGAGCCCGGACGCTGGAGGGGTTGTTGAACTGGTCGACGTAGAATGCCCCACGCTCGCCGGCAAGCTCGTTGGCGCGACTCGTTGCCGCATCGATGTCGGCGCCGGTCACGTGACCTGGTCTGCCTTCCACCTGCGGCACCATCACAACTTCCGCACCCAGCGCCTCCAGCATACGAGCCCGGGTCGGGCTGTTGCCTTCCGACATCGTGGCGATGAAGGGGTGACCCAGCACGTTGCAGACCACGGCCAGGCCGGCTCCGAGGTTGCCGCTGGACATCTCGACCACGGGCTGGCCGGGGACTAGACGGCCCTCCGACCGGGCATCTTGTATGATGCGCCGCGCGGCCCGATCCTTTACGCTGCCGCCGGGGTGCACGAACTCGGCCTTGGCCAGAATCACGCCGGGCCCCGGAGCGATGCGGCTCAAGCGGAGAAGCGGGGTGTTGCCGATCAGATCCAGCGCGCTGGACGAGATGCCACTCATGCTGCAGTTACTAGGCCGGCGCATCGGCCTTGGCAAGGAGCAGCGTTCAGCACCAGGCGGCCGCCGTGCTTGGGGTCACGCCCAACCGTAACACGGGAGATAACTTCATGAGCACTCAGGGGACAGGTCGTGGCAGGCGGGCGCTACGCCAGACGTTGAGCGGCGCCGCGCTCGTGTGGTTGACGGTCGCAGCCACGCCGCCGCTCGCCGCACAGGACTCGGCCTGGCCGCGGCGCGTGGTGCTCACCAACGACGATGGCATTGAGGCTGAGGGGTTGGCAGCGCTCGTCGACGCCTTCGCACCAGTCGCCGAGGTGTTCGTCGTGGCGCCGCGCGACAATCGGAGTGGCAGTACCAACTACGTTTCAGCCATCGCGGTGCGGCGGCTGACTGCCGAGCGCCGCCACCTCCGTGAGGGTGTGGTCGCCTACGCCGTAGACGGCTACCCGGCCGACGCCGTCGTCTTCGCCCTCTCGGCGCTCCTCGCCGAACGACCGCCCGACCTGGTGATCTCCGGGGTGAACGACGGGCCCAACCTCAGCGACGACTGGAACCTGTCGGGCACGGTGGGGGCGGCGCGGATGGCCGCGTTCCTCGGCGTCCCCGGCATCGCCGTCTCGGGCTTCAGCTCCGAGCACCCGGAGACGCTGGAGATGATCGGCCGCTGGACCGTGGCGCTGGCGCGCACCCGGCTGGTGCGCGAGCTGGGGCCGGGCCAGTACCTGACGGTTAGCGTTCCGCGCGTCGCCGCGGCCGAGGTCGCAGGGGTCGAGATCGTACGGCGCGGCCCGCGGCCCTGGGCGTTCGAGTTCGAGCGCGCCGACGGCGGCGCCCCTGACGGCGCGGAGACCTGGACCCTCCGCTTCGCGCGCCGGGAGGTCGACCCGCCCGCCGGGACGGACCTGCACGCCTACGCCGCCAACCGCATCGCCATCGTCCCGATGCGGGTCGACGAACATGACCAGCCTCGGCTGAGAGCCCTCGGCGCGGGCGCGCCCGAAATTCCGGCATGGCCACCGGGCACCGGAAACCCGCCCCGTTGACGGCTCCCCACACCGCCTCGAAACCGTGACGGGTGGCGCTACGTAGAAGAGGAAGACAAGGAGGTATCTACATGTTGAGACTGTTGAGGCCACTGCTGCGGGTGATCGTAAAGGTCCTCGAGTGGCTGGAGCGGAAGATCTGAGGCCGGCGTCAGCTGGGGCAGAGCGACGTCGAAAGGCCTCCCCAGCTCCCCATTCGGTACGAATCCTAACACATTGTCCGGGTCCGCTCCGATTACGGGCCCGAAGTCTTTTTTCAAACAAAGAATGCCACACACGCTCACTCGAGGGCGAACCGCTCGAGCTTCATCACCATCGTCTGTAAACCCTCCGCCAGCGCCGGGTGCACCATCTGCGCGTCCACCATCGCTCGCGCCGACGCGCCCGCCTGCATCAGCATCAGAAACGTGTGGATCAGCTCGCCCGCCTCGTAACCCACGATGGCGGCCCCGAGGATCCGCTCGCCGGCGGGATCGATCAGCACCTTCATCAGGCCGGCGCGCTCGTCCATCTCGATCGCCCGGGCGATGTGGCCGAACGGCATCTTCGCCACCTCGTAATCGACGCCCCGCTCCTTCGCCTCGCGCTCCGACAGGCCGACGCGCGCCACCTGGGGATCGGTGAACACGGTGCTCGGCACGATCCGGCCCTCGCGGCCGCCCTGGCGCCGGCCCATGAGTATGTCGTAGAGGATGCGATGATCGTCCCACGAGTTGTGGGTGAACTGGGGGCCACCGTTGCAGTCGCCCACCGCGTAGACGCCGTCGGTGCTGGTGCGATAGCCGTCGTCGACCCTCACGAAGCCACGCTCGTCCAGCTCGACGCCGGCGGCCTCGGCGCCCAGGTCGTCCGTGTTCGGCACCCGGCCCACGGCGACGAGCAGGTGTGAGCCGGTGGTCTCCTGGCCACCGCCGCAGCGCACGCGTATGCCCTTCCCCGTTTTCTCGACTTCGACCACCTCGGCGTCCAGCACCACCTCGATCTCTTCCGCCCGAAACGCCTCTTCGATCGCTTCGGAGACGTCCTCGTCCTCGCGGTCCAGCAAGTGGGAGCCCCGCTGCATGATCGTCACCTCGGACCCGAAGCGCCGGAACATCTGGCCGAACTCGCAAGCGATGTATCCACCACCCACCGTGACCAGGTGCTTGGGCGGCGTGCGCAGCTCCATGATGCTGGCGTTGTCGAGGAACTCGACCCCGTCCAGACCTGAGATAGACGGCACCCGCGAGCGCGCGCCCACGTTGATGATGACTGTCTCGGCCCGGTGGCGCTCACCGTTTACCTCGATCTCGCGCTCGCCGACGAACCGTGCTCGGCCCTCGATCAACGTCAGGTTCGCGCCGGCCCGTTCCAGCCGCCGGCGCACGCCGCTCCGCCACTGCTGTACGATCTCGTCCTTGCGATCGACGACGGCGCCGAGGTCGACGCGCACCTTGCCGACCTCGATTCCCAGACGGCCCGCCGTCCGCGCCACATGCGCGGCCCGGGCGCTGGCCACCATCGTCTTGGTCGGCGTGCAGCCGACGTTCACGCACGAGCCGCCCAGGTCGCCCGCCTCGGCGATGATCACTTTCTTGCCGGCCTCGGCGAGGCGGGCGGCGAGCGGGACGCCGGCCTGGCCGCTGCCGATGACGATGACGTCGACTTTCAATTCATCCTCCGTTGGCGTTTCGAGTCAGGCGTCGGTCGGATAGAGCTCGTCCTGCAAACTCAGGCTGAGAAGAGAACAATATTAGTCCGCTGGCGGATCCAGGAGGGCCCGGACCTGGGCCTCGCTGGTCGGCCAGGCCGGGACATCGAAGAGCCGCTGCGTTTCCACCAGATCGACGCGCTCGCCGGGTTGCAGACGGGTGAGCGGCCCGTGGATCTCCATCTCGAAATAGGGGAAGCGGTGCGAGTTGTAGACCTCTGACAGGCAGCCGTGACCGTAAGGGCGTCCTAAAAAGACGGGCGCGCTCTTCGAGTAGCCGACCAGCCCGGCGGGCGTTTCGCTGATGCCGAGCATCCACCCTTCGCTCGCGTCGACGCCGAACTTGAACTCGACCTCCTCCGTGCAGTCGATGACGGCGAGCCTGCCCAGCTCGCTCACGACACGCCGGCGAACGCTCACCGACTCGCCTTCCACCTCGAACGTCTTCACTCCGTCGGTGTAGCTCGCGGTGTCGTTACGGGGCAGATAGACGCGGCCCGGTCGAAGCAGCATGGCGACGTCCCAGGGCGCCCACTCGACTTCGTCCGAGGAGGCGTTGAGCAGGCTGTGGGCTACCGTCCACCCCGGGCGCTCGGCCTGAACCTCGACGGTGCGGCTGACCTGAACGCCGCTCTCGCGGCAGCGTCGACTGGCCATGCGAATGCGAACGGACCGCGCGCTCGCGTCCTCGACGACGAGATCATAGGGGCCGCTGTCGAGATCGAGGAACGGCACCGCTTCGGTCCAGCGATCCTGCGGTGCCAGCCACGTCTTGTCGCCGCCCCAAAGGCGGAAGCCGCGCTGGCGCTTGGTCGCCGCCAGGTCGTTGATGTGCTCGAGATCGTCCACCCGGCCTTCCAGCGCCGGATCGGTGAAGAACAGCTCATGCCCGTGCCAGCGCAGACCCATGATGCGGCCGCCGACCTGTGGCACCAGCACCAGTTCCAGCGGCCCTTTGCTGAGGTGCCAGCTGTCCCAGCCCTTGTAGCGCCCCCGGCGGAGGCTCACCGGCAGCACTTCAGTCACCGGCGCCCAGCGCCCGGTCAAGGTTGAAGGCGGCGCTGATCAGGCTCAGGTGGGTGAACGCCTGCGGGAAATTGCCCAGCGCCTCGCCACTGGGGCCCGTCTCCTCGGCGAAGAGACCCAGGTGGTTGGCGTAGCCGAGCATCTGCTCGAACATGAGCCGCGCCGTCTCCAGGCGCTGGCGATCGCGCCGGCCCGCGCGTGTTAGCGCCTCGACCAGCCAGAAGGTGCAGATGTTGAACGTGCCCTCCTCGCCGCTCAGCCCGTCCGCCGTCTCGCCCACGTTGTAACGGTAGACCAGGCTGTTCGACACCAGCCCGCCAGCGCTGGGCGACTTCAGCGTGGCGTCCAGCGTCTTGAGCATCCGGTCGTCGGTGGGCGAGAGGAAGAAGACCAGCGGCATGATCAGGTTGGCGGCGTCGAGAGCGTCGCTGCCGTAGTGCTGGACGAAGGCGCCCCGCTTTTCGTTCCAACCTTTGGCCATGATCTCGCGGTAGATCTCGTCGCGCGCCTTCAGCCAGCGCAGCCGGTCGGCGGGGAACGAGCGCTTGTCGGCCAGTCGGATCGCCCGATCGAGGGCGACCCAGCACATCAGCTTCGAGTAGACGAAGTGCTGTTTGCCGCCGCGCACCTCCCACACACCCTCATCTTTCAACTTCCAGTTGTTCACCACCCAGTCGGTGAGCGAGGTGATGTGGTTCCACAGCTCATAGTCGATGGGGCTGCCGTACTTATTATATAGATACACCGAGTCCATCAGCTCGCCGTAGATGTCCAGCTGCAGCTGGTTGTAGGCGCCGTTGCCGATGCGGACCGGTCGCGAGCCGCGATACCCCTCCAGGTGATCGAGCGTCTCTTCCTTCAGCTCGTGACGCCCATCGATGCCGTACATGATCTGCAGCGAGCCGTCGGGCTCCAGCTCGTGCGCCCGCGCCTCCAGCCAATCCATGAACCGCGCCGCTTCTTCGGTGAAGCCGAGCCGGATGAACCCGTACAGGGTGAAGGCGGCGTCGCGGATCCAGGTGTATCGATAGTCCCAGTTCCGCTCGCCGCCGATCCCCTCCGGCAGGCTGCAGGTCGGCGCGGCGACGATGGCGCCGGTCGGCTCGTAAGTCAGCAGCTTCAGCGCCAGTGCCGAGCGCTCGACCATCTCGCGCCAGCGGCCCGTGTACTCGCAGCCGGACAGCCAGTGGCGCCAGTGGTCCACCGTGCGCTGGAAGATCTCCGCCGCCTGCGCTTCCGAAATGGAAACCCCGCCCGCAGCGGCTCGGTCCAGCTCGCCGAGCGCGAAGATGGCGCTCTGGCCCTCCTCCAGCCGGAAGTCCGCCGCCACGCCGTCGCCGTCCAGCGACAGCGGCACGCCGCTCGTCAGCCCCAGGCTGAGGCCGTCCGAGTGGAACGCCGCACCCTCTTTCGTCATCTCCGTCCCATGGGGGTCGCGGGCGTAGTTGAAGGCGGGCCGGCACTCCAACCGAAAAGGCATCGTCCCGCGCACCGCAGTCACCCGACGAAGCAGCCAACGGCCGGCGCCCACGCCGGTCTGCCTCCCCACCGGCATGAAGTCGCGGACCTCGCCGACGCCGTCCGGAGCGAGAAAGCGGGTGACCAGCACGTTGGTGCCGGGCCAATAGAGCTGTTTTCGCGTCGTTACCGGGCACCTGGGGCCGACCAAGAAGCGGCCGCCCTTCTCGTCGTCGAGGATCGCGGCGAAGACGCTGGGCGAGTCGAAGTCGGGATAGCAGAACCAGTCGATCGAGCCGTTCTTGCCGACCAACGCCACGGTGTGCATGTCCCCGATGATGCCGTAGTCCTCGATCGGTAGATAAGTCATTCGTCGTCTCCCGTTGTCGACCCTGACAGGACTGGCTGTATCAAACCTTGAAGGTCGTGGCGAATGCTGGCCGAGGGTGCCGGACTCACGACGCCGGCGTCACCACAGTCGAACGATGTCATCCCCGGCGAATAGAGGCCCGACCTCGAGGCCGAGCGCCGCCTCTGCGTACAGCTCCGGTGGCACGCTGATGTCGGCCAGGTACAGCTCGCCGACCTGCGCCCCCACCCCGGCCGTGCGCAGTCCCTGCTTGGGCAGCGCCAGCGTCATCGTCGCCGTGGCCCGGATGGCGGGATCGAAGACCGTCCCGGTGGTCGTGTCCACGCCGGATGGCGCATCGAGCGCGAGTACCGGCGCGGCCTGCTCTTTGGCCCAGCGGATCACCTCGGCCGCGCTGCCGTGCGGCGCGCCCTTGAGGCTGTACCCGATGACACCGTCCACAACCAAGTCGACTTCTCTCAGGTCCGCCAGGGCATTGACCTGGCCCACCGGCACCTTCATTCGACGCAGGATCTCGAGCTGATGACCCGGCACGGGGGTGAACCGAGAATCGTCCGCGGTCACAAAGACCTGCAACTTCGCGCCCCAGTTGTGCAGCCGGCGCGCACACACCAGGGCGCCACCCCCGTTGCCGCCGGTCCCCGCCAGCACGACCACGTGTCGGCCGCGCGGGTCGCCGTCGAAAAACCGGGACCGTGCCAGGTGGGCGAGGTTACGGCCGGCGTTCTCCATCATCTGGATCAGCTCGATCCGATAGTCCTCGATCATCGCCCGGTCGACCTCCACCATCTGCTCGGTGGTGAGGTACGGGATCTCGATGGCGTCGGCCCGGTTCTTCCTCGTAGGGTTCATCGTTCGTGTAATGTTCGAGCCGAACCTCTATGTTCCCACCGCGTTCAGCCGCGCCCGTAGACCGGGATGGCCGCCCCTGTGATTGCCCGGGCGCCGTCCGAAGCGAGGAAGGCGATCACGTCGGCGATCGCCTCGGGCGCGACCCAGCGGCTGAAGTCGGCCTTCGGCATCGCGCTCCGGTTCTGGGGCGTGTCGATGGTGCCGGGCAGCACGCTGTTGACCGTGATGTTCGAGTCCTTGACCTCGGCGGCGAGGCTCTCGGTTAGCCGCATCACGGCGGCCTTGCTGGCGCTGTAGGCGGCGACCCGCGCGTCGCCCGACAGCGCGTTGCGGCTGGCCACGTTGATGATCCGGCCGCCCTTCCGCTCCAGCATCGCCGGGATCACGGCCCGGCAGGCGAGGAGCGTCGTGCGCAGGTTCACCTTCATGAGAAAGTCCCAGGTTTCGGGATCCTCCTCGTGCACGGGCTTGCCGCCCTTGAAGGTGCCCACCGTGTTCACCAGCACATCGATGTGACCGAAGCGCTCCGCCACATCTCCGACCAGCTTTTCCACGGCGGCCGGATCCGTCATGTCGACGCCGGAGGCGAGCAGACGATCGCCGGACTTGGCGGCGTCGGCGAACATGCCGCTCAGCCGGTCGGCCGAACGATCGACCAGCACCGTCCGCGCGCCGGCCCGCTGGAACGCCCGCGCCGTCGCCTCGCCGAGGTTGCCGGCGGCTCCGGTGATGATCGCCACACGATCCTTCAGATCAGTCATAGAGTCCGTCTCCCGAGAGTCGATGCCGAGTTGAACGACAGAAGCTAGGCCCCGGTCCTTGCTCGCACCACCGCCAGGGGCCCAGCTTAGGACCTCACCACGAAAGGTGAAACGACGAGCGATCTTCTTGACAGGCCCTCGATGAGTAGCAACGCCGACAATGTCGTCGAGTTCCGCAAAGCCAGCCTGAGGCTGCCGGACGGCCAGGCGATCGTCGCCGACCTCGACTTCGGCGTGCGCAGCGGCGAGATACTGGTGCTGCTGGGACGGAGCGGCTCGGGAAAGACCACCACGCTCAAGCTGGTTAACGGGCTGCTGCTGCCCAGCGAGGGCGCGGTCACCGTCGAGGGCCGATCGACCCGCGATTGGGAGCGGACCCGCCTGCGCCGCCGTATCGGCTACGTGATCCAAGAGGTGGGTCTGTTCCCCCACTACAATGTGGAGCGCAACATCGCCCTCGTCCCCACCCTGGAGGGTTGGGACGCGGAGCGCGCGAGCGTCCGCACCCGCGAGCTGCTCGAGCTGGTCGGATTGGAGCCGGCGCGTTTTTCCTCCCGATATCCGTCCGAGTTGTCGGGCGGTCAGCGGCAGCGGGTCGGGGTGGCTCGCGCGCTGGCCGCCGATCCGCCGCTGCTGCTGCTCGATGAGCCGTTCGGCGCCCTCGACCCGCTGACGCGGCTGGAGTTGCAGCGTGAGCTACGGGAGCTGCAGGCACGTTTGGGCAAGACGATGGTGTTCGTCACCCACGACGTGCGGGAGGGGCTTTACCTGGCCTCACGGATCGCGCTCTTCCAGGACGGCCGCCTGGCGTTCATCGGTCGCCCCGGAGAGTTCCTCGAATCGGATCACAGCGAAGCACGCGCCTTCGTGCAAGCGCTCGAAGAGTCGAATGCGGTTCATCGCCGGACAGAGTGAGCGCCGTCCAAGACCGCTGCCGCTGGCGTCGGCGCAGATATGCCACGAGGCTGCCACCCGTTCGACCGGGCGGCACCTAAGCTCTCGAAGGATTCGCGCATGGACCTGATCGAGTTTCTCAGCCGGAATCGCGCCGAGTTCATCACTCTAACGTTCGAGCACCTGTTCCTGGTCGGCGTCTCCACTGGCGTGGCGCTCATGGTCGGTGTGCCCCTGGGGATACTCCTGACGCGCAGCCCGCGCTTCAGAACGCCGGTGCTGGGACTGGCCAACATATTCCAAACCATCCCCAGCCTGGCGTTGTTCGGCTTCTTGATCCCGATCCCCTTCATCGGCGGTGTGGGCGCCCGTACGGCGATCGTCGCGCTGATCCTCTACGCGCTGCTCCCGATCATTCGCAACACCTACGCGGGGATCCAGGGCATCGACCCGGCGGTGCGCGAAGCGGGTCGCGGGATGGGGATGACCGATCGGCAGCTGCTGTTCATGGTCGAGATCCCCCTCGCCTTCGGCGTTATCCTGGCCGGGATCCGGGTGGCGACGGTGATCGGCGTCGGCGTCGCCACCATCGCCGCCGCCATCGGCGCCGGCGGCCTGGGCGTCTTCATCTTCCGCGGCGTCGCCATGGTCAACAACACGCTCATCCTCGCCGGGGCGGTGCCGGCGGCGCTGATGGCGTTGGCCGCCGACTTCCTGCTGGGACGGCTGGAGCGCCGCTACGCGCCGGGGCACGCGCGGCTGGCCGAGGTACGTGCGGCGTGAGGGTCACGGCGCTTCTCGCGGCGCTCGTCGCGACCGGCTGCGGCCTGCTGGGCGGCGACCGAATCGTCGTCGCCTCGAAGAACTTCACCGAACAGACGATCTTGGCCGAGCTGGTCGCCCAACAGATCGAGCGGCGCACCGACTTGAAGGTCGACCGCCGCTTCTTCCTCGGCGGGACGTTCGTCTGCCACCGCGCGATCGTCGCCGGCGAAGTCGATCTCTACGTGGAGTACACGGGCACGGCGCTCACCGCGATCCTGGAACGGTCGCCCCGACAGAGCGCCGCCGCCGTCTACGACACGGTGCGCGCCGTCTACGCGCGGCGCTTCGACCTGGAGTGGGGCCGTCCCCTCGGGTTCGACAACACCTTCGCCATCCTCGTTCGCGGCGCCCACGCGCGAGAGCTCGGCCTGGCGACCATCTCTGACGCGGCGGTCCACACGCCAGGCTGGCGGGCCGGCTTCGGCTACGAGTTCATGGAGCGCGAGGACGGCTTTCCCGGGCTGGCGAAGACTTACGGGCTCAAGTTTACCGAGACGCCGCGCACCATGGACCTCGGACTCACCTATCGCGCCCTGGCCAACCGCCAGGTCGATCTCATCGCCGGCAACTCCACCGACGGCCTGATCGAGGCCCTCGACCTCTTCCAGCTCGAGGACGACAAGCATTACTTCCCACCTTACGAAGCGGCGCCGGTCGTGCGCCATCAGCTGCTCGAGCTGCACCCGGAGGTCGGACGGGCGCTGGACGCGTTAGCCGGCCGCATCTCCGACGCCGAGATGCGGCGGCTCAACTACCGGGTGGATGTGGAGCATCAGGACGTCGCCCTCGTAGTGCGGGAATGGCTTGAGGCGAACCTGCCAACGGCGGAGGCCGGCGACGAGGTGGAGGCCGTGTCGCGGTGAGCGCCCACTCACATCCTCCGCTCTCGCGTGCGGCGGACCAGGCCAAATCGGCGGGCCGGCCCGAGGCTTGGCACGAGGAACTTGCGATGGCCCCCGACACGTCTTAGATGTTTTGGCGCTCGGTGCCCCAGTAATCGACAAACTCGTGCGATAGCCCATGATCCTCGTCGTCGTCTTTCTCGCTCTCGTGCTGATCCGCATGGTCGTGATGGAGCTTTTCTTGTTGCTCATCCTCAGTGTGGGACCGAGCTGCCCGGCCTGTGGCTGCGAAGCCATCCTCGTCCGTTCTCCCCGCCCGCTGCGGCGTATCCGCTGGTTGGAGCGCCGCTGGTGTATTAGCTGCGAATGGCAGGGTCTGCTTCGCTGTGGCCCGCGCACGCGGGTCGAGGCCGCCGTGGCGGCGACCGAGCAACCGCGGCCGGCTTGAGGCGGCAAGTTCCGCCGCAGGGTCCGCACCTCGCTGGCGGGCCTTTGGCGGCCTCGCTCTATTAAGGCGTGAACCCTCTTCACCCCGAGGTTGTCCTGGTTTGGCGGGTGTCCGGCCTGCTCACCGCCCTTTTTTTCACGGCGATCGTGGCGGCGCTGGAGGGCCTGTTTCTCACGCCCAAGGGCCTGGCGCTGATCGCGCCCCGGGTCATCGTGGGCTTGACCGCGCTCATCGTCATTCCCCTGGCGCTGATCTGGCCACGCCTGCGCTATCGCTATTGGCGCTGGCAGGTCGAGGCCGACCGCGTTCTGATCGAGAGGGGCGTGCTCTGGCGTTCGCGCTCGCTCATCCCGCGGGTTCGCATTCAACACGTAGACACCCGCAGCTCGCCCCTGCAGCGCTGGCTGGGGCTCAGCTCGCTGATCATCTACACGGCTGGCACCCGCGGGGCGGATGTTGAGATCCCCGGACTCGCCGCTGACGACGCCGAGGCGCTTCGCGAGCAGTTAGCGCGCCTGGAAGAGCTGGATGAACGTGGCTGAACCGTCCGAACTCGGCGCACCCCAGGTTGGGGAAGAGTGGCGGCGGCTTCACCCGCTCACTCCGGCCCTGCGGTCGGTCCAGCTCACTGTGCCCGCCACCCGGTGGCGCTCGGCCGGCTGGCGTACCGGGCCGATCCCGGCACGGTCACCTATCAGTCCGATAAGACGAGCGGGCCCATGGCGGGCACCGAGGACCGTGGACGCGCTCGAGTTCCTGGCACGGGTGAAGAGCCATATCCCCAACAAGGGCCAGGCCCGGTCCCGCCCGCGCAGTCGGGGGCTCTTGGGGTGGGCGCGGTTCGGCTCCTCACCGAGGGGGGCCCGGATTCCCCGGCTGCCGATCGCTGATCGGGCCCCCCGGATCCCCCGCTCCACGTCCCACAAGCACGCCCAACTCTGGCCTCGCTGGACGCGCTTGCGGCCCAACGCTACTTTGGGAGGCGCGATTGAAATTCCAATGCCGATGCCGATGTGACTGCAGTTGACCCAGCCCCGGCGCCAGTTGGTGCTGCAATGCTTAGCGGACCGGGACGGCAAGAGAGGCCGGCGGACGGGCGGCCGCGGCACCGAATAGCCTTTCATCGCCGCGAACGATTATGCAGCCCGCCGGATGGCGTCACCCCACCCATTCGGGCGGGGACCACCCACCCGTACCGCCTGCCCCGTTTGGCGGTTGTGAGGTCGCCGCGAAACCGCCACTATGTTCTTGTGAATCTGTTCTTGTGAATCTGTTCACATGCCCGCTCTTGATCGAAGCCAACGCCCGCGCCGTAGGCCGAAAACGCGGCTCTGTGGGGGGCCGGGTGGGTTCCGATCGCGGAGCCGGAGGTGTTGATGCACGGCGCGCGCACTCTATCCACCGGTACGCGGTCAGCGAGGATACGCTGCGCACCGTCTTCTACGAGCCCGGGTGCCGGGGTGTCGCCCTGGGGGGCATGGTGCTCAAGCCGAATCTGGTGACCTCCGGGCTCGCGGACGCCGAGCGCTGGTATCCGGCCGGTGGCGGAGGAGAGGGTTTGCTGCCTCGCCACCGCGGTGCCGGCGGCGGTAGCGGAGATCGCCTTTCAAGGGCGGGCGCTCAAGCCCTGGAGAGGCGATGCGGCAATGTACTCGAGTCCCCAAAAGCCCTCCTGCATTGGGCGAGACTCAACGTCACGGCTGGGCGAGGTCGTTATTCGGCCGAAATGGAACAGGCGGTGGCTTGATGGCCGGCCCGGACGCGGATGCCGCGAGGAGCAGCTGATGTCGAGGAAGCATCCCATCATCGCGGTAACCGGCTCATCCGGAGCCGGCACGACGACCGTCAAGGCGGCTTTTGAGCACATCTTCTTTCGGGAGAAGATCAAAGCAGTGATTATCGAGGGTGACAGCTACCACCGTTACGACCGGTACGAGATGCGGGAGGCCATCGCGGTGGCCGCCGCGGAGGGGAAGAGCCTGAGCCATTTCGGGCCGGAAGCAAACCACCTCGACAAGCTGGACGCTCTCTTCGAACAGTACGGCAGAACCGGCACGGGCGAGCACAGGCATTACCTCCACAACGAAGAGGAGGCCAAGCCCTACGGTCAAAAACCCGGCACGTTCACTCCGTGGGAGCCGATCCCTGACGGGACGGATCTTCTGATCTACGAAGGCCTCCATGGTGCAGTCATTACCGAGACGGTGAATGTCGCGAGACACGCCGACCTGTTGATCGGCGTGGTCCCGATCGTCAACCTCGAATGGATACAAAAGATTCACCGAGACACCGAAACGCGCGGCTACCGACCCGAGGACGTGACCGAAACCATCCTGCGCCGGATGCCGGACTATGTACACTATATCGTTCCCCAGTTCTCGGTCACGGACATCAACTTCCAACGTGTGCCAACGGTGGACACGTCGAACCCGTTCATCGCCCGCGATATCCCAACTCTGGACGAGAGCTTCGTCGTCATCCGGTTCCGGGATCCGACAAAGTTCGATGTCGATTTCCCTTACCTCCTGGCGATGCTGCACGACTCTTTCATGTCGCGGCGCAACTCGATCGTGGTGCCTGGGGGCAAATGGGGGGTGGCGATGGAGATTATCCTCGCCCCCATCATCAAGCGGTTGGTCGAAGGCAGCGGCGGAGTTCGCGGTGACCGCGCGGAAGCGCTCTCCGCTTCCCGGTGAGTCGGCGGACGGATTCGATGCCCGCCGCGCTTTGCAGGATCTGCCCTGAGGCGTCACCGCCAAAAGGGTCGGGTAACCACGTCCTACTTATCGCCACAGTCGGATCTTTTATGGAAGGGAGCTTTGAATGAGTACGAAGACGAACGCCGGCAAGAAGCGGCCACGCTGGCTGTCGGGGGTGGTCCCCTACAAAGAGATGGGGTACTGGCGGCCCGACTACGAGCCGGAGGAAACCGACGTGCTCGCGGCGTTCCGCATCACGCCGCAGGATGAAGTAGACCCCGAGGAGGCAGGGGCAGCCGTAGCCGGCGAGTCCTCAACGGCGACGTGGACGGTGGTTTGGACCGACCGCCTGACGGCGCACGACAACTATCAGGGTAAATGCTATAGGATCGTGCCGGTACCGGGGTCAAACCCCCCGCAGTACATCGCGTACATCGCCTACGGGCTCGATCTGTTTGAAGAGGGCTCGATCCCCAACATGAGCTCCTCGATCATCGGAAACGTCTTCGGATTCAAGGCGCTCAAGGCGCTTCGGCTCGAAGACCTCCGCATCCCCACCCAGTACCTCAAGACCTTCCAGGGCCCCCCGCACGGGATCATCCAGGAGCGGGAGATGCTCAACAAGTACGGGCGGCCGCTGCTCGGCGCCACCGTCAAGCCGAAGCTGGGCCTCTCGCCCCGCAACTA